>Ga0307518_10001137_pt1 | contig 19984 bp, 16 predicted proteins | sample 25_EM_MG_FD_203889 | JGI IMG/M metagenome (GOLD analysis project Ga0307518, IMG submission 203889) | Populus trichocarpa ectomycorrhiza microbial communities from riparian zone in the Pacific Northwest, United States - 25_EM | ecosystem: Host-associated > Plants > Roots > Unclassified | place...
ATTTACAAATAACCCCCCCCCCCCCCCCAAAATCTAGCCATGAGACCTTTTTTTTTTTTTTTAATACTTTCATAAAGCTCGCGAGAAGCTTAGAAAGATTTTAATATTCAATTAGGCATAATAAAACAAAACAATTGAAACTTTGAAAATCAAATTTAAACTTGAAACAAATATTTGACTTTTTTTTTACCACATCATAGACTATATTAGACATAAAAGGAAAAAAAAAATACTGCATGGTAGCCATCAAGCTCTAGAAGTAGTTTTTCATAGTCGTCACGACAAAAATTACATTACCAAACACATGACGATCAAGGCTCTTCATTGTAGCAAAATAAAATTTTAAAGATTCAATTTCAAATTAAAACAAATATTTTATTTCCCCCCTAAAAAATAACATTTTATTTCAGCTTCCCAACTTAATCTTTGATTAAAACTAACATATTTGTTATAATTTATTTACATATATAATTATCAAATTATTTTATTAAATATATATATCAACTTTATAGTTAAAGATAATGCCCACACTTTTTTTTTTTGCATTGAAAAAAGAACATTACTATATATCCCACAGCATAGGGCGTAGAATCAAACTAGCGTTATTTAATAAAAAGAGAGATATACCACGATGTCATGAAGTTACTACACCTCCCGTGACCGAGTCCATTCGTGTTTTTCGTGCTAAAAATATCGTGAAGCCCACCATCACTGTTTTAAGGGAAAATACGAGTTTTTTTGGCTCTAGACTACGTCCTTTGTCTCAATTCTTGTTCTTACGCATGACATTTTGAAGAAATCAAAGAAAAATGTCACATTATTCACTACCATAACTTCATTCAAGATTAAAGAAACAAGAAAAGATAATAACAGCATGCTTTACATTGATGTAAAAGCTATAGTTACGAAGAGGCAAAAGCCAAATATCAACGAAGTATCTGATTTTCTAGAGCTACAAAAGTGAAGACTACGCGCACAGCAAGAAAATGAATATTGTTATGGTTCCGTTGATATCACAACCCCGAAGCATTGCATTAGCGGACTCTGATGCTACAGGAAAAAAAATCGAAGCTCTACCTACCGGTTCTCAAGCTACGAAGAAGGGACTAGCTGGAGAGTAGTGTAACGAATATTATCATAGTGCTGCTAACTAGTATCATTATCCAACCTCTTCTAGTCCGGCATGCCTTCCCCAAACATGATGCTGCTCTTAAGAATTTTGAAACTTTTGCAGAAACCAGCATGGCAATTGAAAAGCACACAAAAACAAGACTCCTGGCTAGCACTGCGAGTTCTTTACTTTCCAGATTTGCTTGATCGTTTGCAACCTTTTCAACGTCCAATCTGTGAAAGGAAAGAGAGGGGGTGAAACAAATGGGAAAGCTAGTCAGTGAATAAATGGTAAAAATTTATAAAACATGAGCTAAAAGCAACATAATACTAAAAGTAGAGGATTGGCAAACTATTGTAGATTATCATCTAGATGGTCAAAGTACAAAGGATTATATAAACAGGGAACAGCATAGCATGTAAAAGAAAATGCTTGATGTCTTTTTCCCTTTGGAAAATGGATTAGGTAAGACAACCTGAATCAATCAGAGATAGCAGACATTATGGAGATATAATAACCAGAATATTTGAAAAGATGTTAATGAATTTTGACTATAAGATAGATGTTTCCCACCTTAGCCTTGTATTTTCTCTAACCATTGCATCCATACTAGATGAAACACCAGCTTTCCATGATTCGAACTCCATGAGCACTTTATCCTGAAAATGAGAAACAAAACGAGGGTTAGGCAATCGCAGAAATTCCTTCTCTTTGAAAATTTTGGAAGTTGAGCAGTACCGTGTTCTCCTTCCATTCCATGAGATCTCTAATTTCTGTTCTGCTCTTCTCCACAAGCAATGAAATCCTGAATAGCTCTTGATCAAGCTTTGGCAGAATATCTCCTTTTCTCTGATTCATTTCTTTGATATACTCCTCGAGCATAGTTAAACTTAGTTCAAGCGACTTCACCTTCTGCATCAAGATCTTTAGAACAGTGTCACCTGGTTTTCTGCTAATTAAAAGCTGTCTAACTCCAGTTACAGGATTAGCAATCATGTTTATACTCTCAGGATTCTTCTTCACACCGGAATTGGATTGTTGAATACCATGTATGTTCTCTGTCTCCATACCAGCATTATCACTCCCGTTGTGAACTTTCCCACTATCTTCCTTGTGATCAGCCAGACTTAATTCTGGCTTTGAAGGTGGGGCTGCAGTTGAATTAGGCTCTGGCAATTCATTGGGAAGAGGTTCTTCCGATGGAACAAAGAAATCTTCAAGCATCTGCTCAATTGCATCTACTCCATATACCTCAACAACACTCAACGTGCAGTAAAATTCTGACCCGTAATGACTTAGTAAATTCAACTTCAAATACCTCACCCATTTGGGTTCAGGCAGCTTAAAATCTTGAATGTGCTTCACATTTGCAGCCACAAAATTTCCCAATTGTGTCCAAGTTCTAGTTGGATAGGTCAAACTTCCTGACAGTTCAAAATCCTTGAAATTCGAGGAATAATGTTCGAAATTTGCTATTTTAACGACATCAACCAGTGTCTCCTCTGAAAGCTCAATCACAACAAACTTCTCTCTCGTGAGACAAGGGTTTCTCAGGTACTTATCATGATCCTTCCCCAGTATGTTACATGCTCCTTTAGCCTCCTTATTGTACACAAGCACCTTTGCACCCTTAGTCACAGAGGCATAGTTGTACTCTTTTCCATCAGGCTCAAGCCGGTGGGTGATGTTAGCAAGCTGCTTGGGCATCACTTTGCCTTTTTCTTGTTTTGTTAAGTTCCGGAACTCGTCAAAGTTGAGATAAGTCAAATGCTGAAGTCTCCCACTAGGTAGTTCTTTTGGTTTAACTGCCTTCACTTCTTCTGGATTCTTCATTATTAAACCTGAAGAACCATACCCTAAAGCACTCAAAATTACTTCTTCTAATCTATTTGTCTCTGGGAGTGGGCACCTCTGATTTCTTGAGGCAGTATGAACTGTAGCATTGTTATTGCTGGTAGATAAATTGACCCCTAGCAGAATTCCATTTGTACAATTATTGCTTCTATTGGCATCACGTGAATATGTATCACCGCAAAGTGTATCTTTGAGATCACTGGAACAAGGTATGCTACTGTCATCAAGAGTCAAATTCCCTGAAAACGCATAATCAATATGTCAATTGAATATCATGCATAAAATAAATGGCCAATTTAGCACCCCTATTGAGAAAAACAAATCTTCGAAGGAACAGACCCTAAACATAAAAGTGCTAGAACTTAAGTTGACGTTCCTGCACAATTATGTGGTCAATTAAGCAAGTCGTGACGAGCAGGTTCATTATCATAGAAACTGAACAGCAGAAACTCAAAGGCCTCATCTTTTCCATCAATTTTCTAGGCAATTAATATGTGTATAAAAAGACAAATAAAATGGATTTGCTAGAAATATAAAACAAAATAATGGGTTGTAACAAAAAGAAAGAAAGAAAAATGGAGCATGAAAAACTTCCAAAAACAAAAAAGATCAGCCCTGAAAATAAATATCACCTTGATTTCCAAGACCAATGCTAAGTCTAGCACAGAACAAGAAGAGAAGATAACAAAGTAGGAAAAGCAAAGAGAAGCGCAGCTCATACAAACTTCTCCTTCTTGAATGACCGTTTTTGATTTTGTTGTTTTGACAAACAATGGCGTTTGAGACTGAGAACCCTTGTCGAGTTTTTTTCATGGCTCTTCGATGTCCTCTCGTCTCCTCTCCTTCGAGGTGGGGGATGGTAGTGGTTTCCGACTCTGCTTCAGACTGTCACATGAATGAATCTTTGGAGTTATTACAAGAAGTCTCTCAATCTTACGGGAACCAACCACTTGCCACTATGCTGCCATTTAAAAGGCCGCGTAATTCGGGGTCTTTTTTGTTTACCAGACTTGTCCTTTAACCAAGATTTTGTTAATTGTTAACGGCCACTTCCAAGGGCAAACTTGGAAGATCATTTCATGAGTTTTTTTTTGGGTCATAATTATCCCAGAGAGAGAGAGAGAGAGAGAGTCTCTTGTGGATACCCGCCTTGCATGAGCTAATCGGCGTACCAGTAGGGAAGACAACGGGTTTGACTGGTTTTTTTAGTGTATTTGCACACCTACATCCATCATTAGACACGTGGATATCCAACCCGACTCAATTTTTGTTTTTACTTAAAAAAAAATAAAATGAAATCACATCATATTAAATCTTTGAAAATTAAAACATAAAAATTAATATATCCCAAATAAAATCATAAAACAAAGTCCACAAATACCACACAATATATATATTAGTCATGAAAGTATATTTACTAAAAACCTTGTAGCCACTACTTTGTAATTAGAGAAAATAACACTCTTCAAATATTGATCTTGGTGTTATAAAAATAACTTCAATATAAATTATTTCAACATCATTGATATAAGATATGTTTCTTTTTTTCTTTTTTTTGACATATAAGGTATTTTATGCTAGTTTACACGCACGAACTAAATTTTTATATCCCGAATAAAATTTATACCCTATAGTCTGTAGTCTGCAATATTACTAAGTAGAGAAAGATGAACTGAAGATTACATAGAAAACATACTTCTTAACCCCATCTATTTTAGCAACTCAGCCAGCAGTGTCCGACAGGAAATCGAGGCCAATAATACTATTTTGAACCTGAGTATCATGGATACTCATTTTGACAGTGTTAAAGTACACATGTTTTTCTTTTTATTGAAGTTGATGATGTTCTAAACCCACGCAAATACGCAAGCTTCCATGTTAGAGGAGGGATGGGAGATTATCAGTTGAAAGCTAGCGATCCTAGGGGTTAAAAACCTGCCCCTAAAATCGAGTACATCAGGAGGAACAATCTATTGCATGGCAAGAATTTCCATATTTTAAATTCCTTTTGTTTTAACTTTTAAATTGTATATTTCCAGATAGGGGCCTAGAAGTATATAACATCATTATTTACTTTTCGAAGATTGGTTTCCATTTTTCAGGCAATTAACTCTAGTATTTCCCAGCTTAATTTGTGCTCGAAAATGAAGTGCCAGACTATAAATAACATGATGTACATGTAGTATGAAAATTCTGCTCGCACCAGATGCCAAAAACAATACTGACAGAATAGAACTATGTGCATAAAGTAGCATGGAGATGCTGGAAGAACCTACGCTCCTTTAAGGACACCTTTTCTGCTATTTTTAACAACAAATTTTGAGCTTTCAATCTGCGAGTTCCAGTGGTTGGTAATGGAACGTGTGTGAGTTCGTAACCAAAAACAGCCATGTTAAAACATGGGCTTGTGACAATTTTCCGGCGATCAATTCTGTTGATTGTTTTACACTAAGTGCAGAACATGAAGAAAAAAAAATAGCAAAACGAAAGAAAATAAGGAGTATGATTTTATTGATTGCAGAACACTCTTGAATAAAGATAGAGTTTTAGTTTAAAATAAAGACTATCAAATTTTAAAATTACATAACAAACAAATCAAATATAATCAGATTTTATTCCTAAAAACTTGGTCTTCAAGCAGAGATCTTTATCAGCAAAGTCTCTTGATCTTCTGCAGCTTTCTAAGACATTCTTTCAACAAATTTTTGTTCTAGACTGTTAGAACTATACTGTTTTTTGCCTTTTTACCTGTACACTGGTTCCAAAATCAAATGAAAAGGAGAGAATTCTCAAAAGCTTCAAGAGGTAAATCTAAATTTTAAATAACAAAGATCCCAGTGATATTTAGCTTTAGTTGTTGAAAGGATTGATTAAAAACCAACTTCTATCCTCTGCTGGACTGGTAAACTGAACAATTCCATTCTTGAAAGTACAGAAAGAGGAACCAGATTCTTGACTCAAATTGAAGAAAGAAATTATGATCAGTTATGAAGGAAGTCTAGTCAATTTCAACCAGGATTTGCAAGCTACTATAAATTCATCTGCTTAGCACAAATTCCAAATTCCAAACTGGTGGACGGTAGTACTGTACCAGAGAATTGAAGTCCAGAAGGGTGTGTTTCACTCTGATCTGTCTATACTGAATAATTTGGGGTGATATGACGGGACAAGAAGTCTCAGTAAGCAGACTATGTATCAATGATCTAGCATCAGAATCCAGCATTTTGGCATTTGATAGTGTGCAGCATTGACTAGTCCATTCAGCCTACGCTGGCCATGAATAGCGTTAGGGAGTCGTGTCATCAACTTCCACTTATAATCACGACCTTTTTCCAGGGTCTCCCAAGAACATCAGGAATAAAGAGTCATGAAATCAGATGCAAGCCTGATGCTGTGTTCGTATAACTTTCTCTCGTCGAAGGAAGTTTATTTGTTAACATTAAAGTCCAGCTTTATGGGATGTATTTGCACAAAGCAGCAACTTAAATATGATGACCCAGCAGTTCTTGCAGCAGAGACTTGCTGTAAGTTTCGTTTATACTTGTTTTTAGATTGGAATTACTTCTCTGGGTTCCGCTCCACTAGCCAGATTCTTGGTGATAGGCATTGTTCGGTCATTTGTTTCCTCTGTGCTCATATTCTTGCAGTCAATGAAGCTGAAATTGAAGCCTTGCATGAGCTATTCAGGAAACTAAGCAGTGCTTTAAAAGATGATGGGCTTATTAGCAAAGTAAGTTCTTAATTTTATATGCATACAATTTCATACGCTGAATGCATGCAATCTGTGAGGGAAACACAATCTAACATAAAAAAGGTGGGCTTATTCTCAATTTCAATTTCAATTTCAATGAAACAATCAAAGCTTATACTAAAAGGTTCTTACTTGATATTCTTTTAATCCCTGAACCTGGCTTCTTATTAATATCTAGGAAGAGTTTCAGTTGGGGTTATTCAGAAATAGCAAGAATCAAAGTCTCTTTTCCGACCGGGTAAGCTTGCTATTTCCTTACAATCATTCCTATACTGGCCTATTTCTTTTTTTAATGGATAACAGTATCTTAATTAATTATACATTCTCCAGATTTTCCAATTGCTTGACTCCAAGCATGATGGAGTCATAGAATTCGCGGAGTTTGTACGATCCCTGAGTGTCTTCCACCCAGAAGCACCCCAATCAGACAAAGCTGCTTGTATGAAATCCCTCTCATATTATGTGCTATCATTCTTATTTGAAAGTTATGCTAAAAGTTTGATGTACTGGTCTGGCAGTTGCATTTAAACTATATGATATATGGGAGACAGGTTTCATCGAACGCGATGAGGTAAACATTAAAGACTGAATCTGAGATCATTGTTTTTCATTTCCTAACGAGTTTGCAGAATAGTGACATGATAGTAAGACTGAAGTAAATTAGTACAGGCTGCTCGTCATATTAATTTGATAAGATTAAATATACCTTTAACTGGAAGAACTTCTTTTGGCTAAAATATATTTACTTGAAGATCTTCATATCCAGGCAATGGTTTTCAAACAAAATAAGTTGCATCATACATGTTCTCATTCTGCATAGAACCACGCTAATTCAAGTAGAAGCGCTTCCTTTTGGATTTCTAAAATACACATTGATATGCTTTGGAACATTTAACTGGTGAAAGGTCAAGGTGCTGATATTGGCATTTTTAGATGAATCAGAATTGATGCTTTCAGATGACATTGTTGAAGCCATTATTGACAAGGTAAGGTTTGCATGATATTAAAGAATTAAATTGATCTCTTCATCATGTTGTAAAGTACAAAAAATTATTGAAACCTTTTCCTTGAGTCTGCCTAGACATTTGAGGACGTGGATTCAAATGGGGATGGAAAGATTGATCAAGAGGAGTGGAAGGAATTCGCAACTCGAAATCCATCCTTGCTAAAGAACATGACAATTCCATATTTGAAGTAATTCCCTTTCACCCATGTTAATCTTAGTTTGCTCCTATCTATCAGATTCCGTGGAATTTGGATGTACTTTTAAAAGAGAACGTAGAATATGGAAAATCCACTGCAGATCAAGAATGGTTTTTAACCAGTCCATACATGAGAATTAGGATTTTGATATTCTAGCTTTGTTTCGTTAAAAAAAATCCTTGTATTCCTATCTTTCAACCTTATCTTCGTAATATGTCCACATGATGAAGTCAAAGTAGGTGTGATTTTGATACTGACTTCCTTTGCTGTAACCGACCACTTTACCTATCTGTGTTTCCTCTAGGTTGGCGACTGTTTTATCACCGTAAAGAGGAAACGGGGCCGTCATTTCCTCTTTATTTTGGCTGAAAGATCATCTCAAGATAATTTAGCTATATCTATCTAAAGGCAAAGTTTCTAAGTAATATCACATCTGTACTACCTACATTCCACAATCTCAGCTCCTCATGTACATGTATGTTACACATTATTCTAGTCTGTACTTCATCTACATGAATATTACACAACGTTCTTGTCAGTTATAGGTTCACAGGGCATAAGCATCACAGAAAATACCAGGACTAAACGCTCGATCAGTAGACCACAAAATTCAACAACTGTTAACTTCTGCCTCTGATTATTTGGTTCTAGGAGCAACCATGTCCTCCAAGTTCATGGGGTAGCACATTTTTGTGTGCAAACCATTCCATACATTGTCTGCCAAGATGGCATTCACTGCATCAGTTGGATGGTATTGGTCCCACCAGATATGGTTGGTTGCATTGCTGCAAGCAATTTCCGATGCCAAGCACATGATCCAACCCTTATACTTTCCTAACCCACAGCAAGCGTCAGTAGTGACATTAAAACCTGAGTGAAAACATCACACAAGACTAGTGAATTCTATAGACATTGCAGCAGCGTAAGGGAGGAAAATGTTACATGCCTTACCGTAAAGTTCGTGGTTCTTAATTATATCCATTGAACCTTCATACATATCACAGAAGGTGATTTTGGCATCGGGAAGTTTCAGACCTAGCTCCTCGATCATATATCTCATTACAAAGTTGTACTCTAGAATGATGTCATTTATCTCCTCAATGCACTCCCCATTCTTGCTGTTGTACCTCCACAAATAGTAAGGAGCACAGCCAATAGGTGGCAGCCCCATGAGAATTACTCTCCTGACATTCATATTGTACAAGTTCTGCTCCATAAACATACAAGAATTAGGAATTTCTGATATAAATAACATCTTGAATTCTAAGGACTTGTTAAAAGAGAATATGATATATATATATATATATATATATATATATATAAAACCACAATTTATTGAGTAGAGATATCTTTCTTGCATGAACACAACAAAATATGAAAAGTAAAAAACTAGAAAGGTCACCTTTATTTCCTGCCTTATTGAAGCTGCTACGAACTGGTTGAAGCTCCATGGTAGGTACAGGTTTTGTATATTGGATGCGTTACGCAAATAGTAATGTATGTAATCATTGACTCCAATGGAAATATAAAAGACTGAGTTCGAGATGAGCTCATTTGCAGCAGCCTCTCCCATGTTCAAAATAAATGACTGTAAAGTATCCGAGAACTGCTGAATTTGCTGCGTGAAGGAGATTCGCTGACCCTGCGGCAAAATCACATGATTGCTGATTAGGTGTAAGCGTAACTGAATGAATTTGTGATCTTTTCGGCATAGTACCGAGGAGCTTACCAATTCTGATCCGCTCGAGAATATAACTCCAGCACCAGCAGATGCATAATTCACCCCTTTAATCATATCTTCGACAGTTCCCATCTGCCCAAGATAACTTGGTACAAAGGGAAGCCCAAGGCGCAATGCTGATCAAATAAATGACAATAGTTAAGAACTGATGAGGAAAAAAAATTCTAAACCAGCCTTGTTTCACTAAGAGAAATCTAAAGCAAGATACATAAACTACTGATTCCCAGTATCTATTATTGGCCCAGACAAAGAATTTCTTTACAAGTAAACATAATCAATATTGGAAAAGTCAGTTTTAGCAACAAAGGCGAAAAATCTGTTTGGCTGGCAAGAAATGATAGGAAAATTCAGGAGTTAAGGCTCTTTTGACTTGTTCACTAACAGTGCCTAGAGTAATTGATCAAAGAAAAACAAATAAATGACCAAATATCTCAGAATCTGTATTCAGTTGATATCTCCATCTCTTCAAAATCAGTAAATAAAAAGACAAAGGACACTCCAATGTCCTCATTTTCTTGATAATTTCCCTCACTTTCTTGGATATCAAACAGAAGAGCAATACACGCAAAATCACCACAAAAAAAAAAACCCAGATAGCAGACGCTTAAAAGTTAAAACCATCAAGAAATGCAAAACAAACATCTGAATTGGAGTCTTCTTTTCACTAAAAAGGACATTCAAAGCAAAATAATTAAACAAGGCCCAAGATTTCGCTTTTTTTCTTGTGAAGGTTAAAAACTAAGTGTTTACCAAGATAATCAACAGGGATTCTTCCATTACAGAACCTTCCAGTTGGCTTATGAGTATCAAAATCTCTACCATAAGGACTATGGTCAGCACGAGCAAAAGTACCGAGATAATTGTTGGTGCCACAATCAACAGAAGAGTCACCGAAAATAAAGAAAGCAGGCACTAAAGGAGGATTGACTGGTAAGGTTGTTGGTGTTGGAGATGGAGAGATTGAAAAGGAAACAACTAAAGAAGAAGAAGAAGGTGATATAGCGGGGGTGTTATAGGTAATGAGGTTTTGAGATAAGTTCTTGAGTTCTTGAGGGACTGCAAGATTTCTTGAACGAGGAAAAAAGGTGGATAAAAGAAGTAAGAGGAGAGGCAGAAGAAGGCTGATCGACATTGTTAAGTTTCTATCAATTCTTGATAGAGATCAAGAAAGAGTGCTCAATGGCGCGTAAAGAGAAAGTAGAAGGAGATTTGAGCCAATGGAAAGTCCAAAAACAACCTCACTTCAACTGGGCTCTTGAATTTATAATCTTTGAGCTTCTGTGTTCTTATATAGGGCTGGCTGGATCTGCTAACCCAAAATATGATTGATTGCAGATGTGGCCTTATTATTAAAAAATAATAATAAAAACACACACACACACACATTAAGGGTGCTCGGTGCAACACTTGGTGCAATTATATTTTATCTCTCCATGGTAAAAGCTAACGAAATGCGGGAAAATTATTTTGTCACTTTATTCAATTGTCATTACCAAATAATTGAATGGAGTTAATATATCTCATCATTTTTTTCACAATAAAATTATTATTTTACCCTTAAATCAAAAGAAAATTAACCATGGAGAAGATGCTTTTTTACTTTTCGTTTTCCTTCGGGGTATAGTTATTTGACTGCCCTTAAGATTTTATGTTCTTAAACTTGCATTTACGGTTTTTTCATCATTTCATTATAATTTTTTTATAATTATTAAATATACTTGAAAGTAATTCAATCTTTTAACATATATAATATGTTTTACAAGATAAAAGGATATACATATTAGTAAGTGAGAAGAACTTGTCTCTTTCGAACGATCTAAAAACCACGAACTCCTTCGACAGTCAAACATCTTATTTAGGATGGTGTTAAAAGTGGCACATTAGGATCTTTCTAGTTGGGGGTGCATGTTGGCAACAAATATTTTTTTAAACATTCTTTTTTTTTTCTAGTCATATTTATGTAATTCAATTATGAAAAAAAATATAAATTACTAAATTATTCTACATCAATTTACAAACCATCTTTATATCTCCTAGAAAATACCTTTCTAATTAGCTAGCAAGTAAAAAAAATATATAAAAAATAATAAAATAGTAATTATATTGTGTGTTGAAATACCTTACATGGTATATATTAAAACAATGATCCCTCGTAGAGTTATTTATTTATTTATATATAATAACAACACTTATCATCGTCATGATGATGATGGCATATGATAGCAACAACATCAATTGCCAATTAATTCCAGAAAGTTACATGTGAATTATTCACTGCACTGTACAGTGATGGAGACTGATTCGTTCCTGCTTGATTTTCCCGCCACAAGAAGATAACATCTACCACTACCAGTATTTGAGAGCATTCCCAGATAAATGCAAAGCGGAAAGTAACCTTGGTATGGCAGTTCAAGTGTTTTTATTTTTATTTTTATTTTTTTTTATTTTGACAAAAGAGGTACCACCACCGAACCAAGGCAAGATTTACCTTTACCGTCTCTTTGAATCTTTAGCCACGATCAAACCTTCTCCTTCAAGTGAAAAATCTAAAGAAAACCAAAACCAAAAGTCTTGCTTTCACACTATTTATTTTTTCGCTACTTCCACTCCAGTCCTTGTCCTATCACTTTCACTTTCCCAGTAGCACATACATCATCACCCCATCCCAAACACCTCTCAAGTTTCCCATCTTCTCTCACTCCACTCCCAAGATTCCATCTTTCCCTTCTTTCCACCCACCTGATCCCCTCTTTTTAACTCATCAAATCCGTCGAGAAAATGAGCAAACCACACAGACCACCTTCCGGGCGCACAAATCTTGCTTCGTGCATAGTGGCTACAATCTTCTTAATCTTCCTTGTTATCATAATCCTTATTGTCTTCTTCACTGTTTTCAAGCCTAAAGATCCTAAAATCTCTGTTAACTCTGTTCAACTCCCATCATTTTCTGTCTCTAACAACACTGTTAACTTCACTTTCTCTCAATATGTCTCCGTCAAGAACCCAAATAGAGCTGTTTTTTCTCACTTTGATAGTACCCTTCAGCTTCTTTACTCGGGTTCTCAAATCGGGTTCATGTTCATACCTGCTGGTAAAATTGATGCGGGTCGAACCCAGTACATGGCCGCTACCTTTTCTGTTGAGTCTTTCCCTTTATCTGCTTCGCCGGATGCAGCGGTCAATGTGGGACCCGCGTTCAATGACGGTGGGTTTGGCGGTGGTGGACAAACCGGTTTTAATAATGGGTATCGGGTCGGACCTACGATGGAGATAGAGTCAAGAATTCAAATGGCGGGTCGGGTTCGCGTCTTGCATTTTTTTACCCATCATTTGGAGACTAAAGTTGGATGCAGGGTTGTCATTGCTGTGAGTGATGGATCTGTTTTAGGGTTTCATTGCTAGTATTAATGATAATTCTTTTTTGGTATTTTTATATTTAGATTTTTAAGTGTAGCTTTTTTTTTTAATTGTAGTATTTTGGGTGTTTAAATTTGTATTATGAGGACTAATATGTTGAAGGGAAGTGTAAAAATCTGATTTTTTTCACCTGTGATTTATTTCTGTTCACTCTTCGATCTACATTTTGAAAATTTTGAGCTTTTGGAGCTTCCCCTTTTCTTAATTTACAGTTTTAGTAAAAGATCTTGAAGCAAGAGGAAAGCTGTTAATTATGATGAGTTTGGTCTTAGAAGAGAAGTTTTTTTTTTAAAAAAAAAATTCCTTTGCTTTCTCTGTTCTTTTTTTTTTTAGGGATTAATTGTGCTCTAGGTAAAGGATGATACCATGATTAATGTAAGAACTAAGAACACGGGGCAGTTGAGGCTTAGAATGAAACTTGAGTTTGGTCCGATCATGGACTAAAGTTTAACTGTTTAAGGTCAGTGGGTTAGTGAGAAATGAGCTGGAAAGACCCGCAAAATGCTCCGTATTTTCTGTTTATCAAAGAAAAAGGAGGAAGTAATTCTTTTCCTTCTAAAATTTGGGTTAGTAAATCCGGGACAAATTGGACACTTTGCTTATAAATTTTAAAAAAATGACAATTAACGCAGCAACAAAAACAAAAAAAAAAAAACTTTAGTGAAAAAGCATGTTTTTGAATGTTGCATTGAGCTGACAGTAGTTTTTTTAAGCAAAAATCGAGGCACTGTAACTTTTTTAAATTTGTTATCTTGGATGAATACAATTTTTTATGATATTTTCCTTGCAAATACTATTTATATATTGAATAAATATCGAGTTTGGGTGTTTGACTTAGTAGATAATCGAATATGCAATGCATTATTATTTAATTTGTATTAATTAATTTATTTTTATTGTTGAATATTTGTCCAACCTTCAAATTCGAATCTCCTAACAAACATCTATGACTAGATGTCTAATTATAAGAAATAACAAAAGTAAATCTATAAATTTATAAACTTATTATTTTATAATCAATATCATCATCAATATCTAGTTACATTCGGGTCTAATATTTCATCATTTTCATTATCACTAAACTCAAAATAGTCAAATCTATATTGATTAACAAATAAATTGTCAAACATAGTATCATCAATTCTCATTAGTAAATCATCCAACACTAAATTGTTTTTTCATCTGCTAACTGACTTTGAAGGACTAGCAAAAGTTGTGATACACAAAGATTTTGATCGACTACTCATATACAATATCATTATGTTCAGTCTACTTTGGATAAAAAAATCAATTAGTGTCTTAAAATTATTATCACATACAATCGGTACAAGATAATACTGATGTTTACCAATTTGATACCTCCAAGTTATTTCAACATCAATATCATTATAATTTTACCTAAGTCCATGACAAATAGATTATTTGATTTCCACATATGATATGCCTAAATTATCATCAAAACAACAAACTACTTCTGTCAATGTATGTTATATTACTGTTCATACTAGGAATAATAGTGTCATCTAATGACATAACATAAATATATTATAAGATATTTTGTAAAAAAAATAAACAAACTGGGTTCTTATTTATTAGACGCAATTTTAACTGAATTGCATTACCCAAGCCATGATTGTTAAAATTTATAGGAAATTCAATTAAATTCATAAAATGTAATGCCAAAAGCATAATTGACAAAAATTAAACACAATTTATGATATCAAATCTAATTGATATTTTTCATGCTAATTGCAATAAATCAAACCCAAATTCATAGTAAATTAAAGCAATTTAAAGAAAATATCAAATTTGGCAACTTATCCACAATTCAATGCAACGTGTAATTCATCATAATTCTATTATATTCATGCTCTATTTCATGAAAATCATTAAGCGTAGTTGATAATATTATCGGCAGATTCGAACAATCCACACAAAATTTATAATTCGACAACTTATGCAAAATTTGACGCAACATATAATTAATTAAAATAATTAATTTAATTTATTTTCATGTTCAATCATATCAAGTCAACCCTAATTGATGGTAGTCATAATTAATTTATCATTAATTCAACAAACCCTAAACTTAACCTAAATCCTAAACAATGATTTCAATTTAACAAAGTCAAGCACAAATTCATAACAATATAATATGTTTACCTTACTTATAGAACTACAAAAAAGGCTAGGGCGATGATGATAGAGGCGACAATGATGGATTTTGAAGAGAAAAACGACCTATGATACTTGTAGATTAAGAAGAGTTCAATTTTTGGATGTTTCAAGAGAAAAAAAAGTGATTGATGAGTTTTTTAGAGAGAAAGATTATGAATGTTGGTTTTTAAAGAAAGAAAGTTATGTTTGTTTGTGATTTTTGATTTGAGAAGGGTTTAGATTTTCCATATCGTGCTTTTAAAGCACAACATATTAAGTTATTGTATTTTTAAAATGTCACATGTTTAATTATTGTTTTTTTAAAGGGTGTTAACTATCTCATTATATCTGAAATAACAATATTTAGTAAATATTATATTTTAAAAGAGTTACAAAATAAAAATATATTATTTTATGAAGAAAAATTTTAAATGATATAATTCTGTCAAAAGTTGTAAAGTACCGTGCTAAATAAATAAATAAAAAATAATCGTAAATCGGTAAATGGGAATGGAGGAGTAACATGAAAAGGTCGACACTTGACAATGTCATTTTGTCACGTTGGAGTCTTGGAGAGTGGGCTGATTTAACCAGGTGGGGTCTGATTTGGTGGTGGCCTGTGATTTTTGGTTTAAAAGAATCTTAGTACAGGAACTGGTTATTACATGCAGCAGAGGCGGTAAATGGTAATATTTGCTAAAGATTTACAGAGTTAACAAAGTGAGTGCAGTAAGGGGATTGTGGGGTTGGCGACTGCAGATCTTGTCCATAATGCATGCTCCACTTTCTTGGGATTGGAGCCCTTGCTTTTTTGACTTGTACTGTTGTGGAGGCAGCAGGCTCCATATTCCATATATCATCACCTTATTTTAATATATTTTTAAATAAAAAAGTATTTTTAAAAAATATTAAAAAACAAAAATTACCTTCTTCCAAACAATCACCAAAACTTCTAAGTCATTTATCGTAACATTTGGTGAAGAACTAAAGATCACTCGGTGTGGTGATCTAAAATGTGAACAGATCTGCTGGGCTATGTTTTTAAAACCGGAAATGCTTACATGATATTATGCATGCTTAAAATGGTCTTCCAGCTATAAATTTTCAAGCAGCCTTGCTTGCAAACCTCTAGACGAATTCATGACTGCTGGAAGTTCCAACCCTAGTTGTTGAGCATTAGGAAGTGACTGTCAAACGGCTGGTTTCTGAAACCCAAGCCTTAAGACCAGGTTAGTGGTTACCACTACAGTAAGATGCAATATGAAACAAGATCTAGGGATACAGTTTGACAAAATAATTCAGCAATAAAAATCAGCTTGAAATAGTTAAGGTGATGAACCGATTTTTAATAATCCTTCCTCCAACAACACGAACAAATACAAGATAAGAGACACCATCTATACACAGATTCAACCAAACTATTTGTAGTTGTAGAGCTTGGATTTTATGTTCAAATCAGGTCTCCACCACTGGTGAATTCCATGGGCTTCTCTAAAATCCCGACAAGGAGTTAAATTTACGATTAGATTTGCTGAAGGGATGAGATGGAGTGGTTCTGACTCCCTACCCGTTGCACTCATGAGAAGACCACCGAGTGAATTCTGGGTTGCTAATCTCTCAATAGCTCCAATTCCAATATCATCCATCTTCTTCCTGTGCTCAAAATACCCAATATATTCTGAGCAAAAGTGATCACCTGGATTGACAAATAGAAAAGGGACCCAAGCAGAAAGAGTAGCAAATGGGTCAACAGATCGACTATTCTGATAGCTCTTCTTTGTAGCAAGAGCAAGTCCTGCTGTTATCACACTGCTTGCAATCCGGAGTCCATGTTTCACTCGCTTATTTTTTATCCTTTCAATTGGGGCAGAGATGAATGGTGAATTAAAGAGAAATGCTTGAAGAAAGATGCCTGTCTTGGCCATGGTCTTTCCAGCAAGCAATGCCATTGCTGCTCCCAGGGAATGGCCTGCTAACCAGACATTTGATTTGCCTACTGTAGCAACCACATTTCGGACTGCCTGGATAGCAGTCTCAAACCGAGATGTCTCATGGAGTCCGTTTCTGATAATGCAGACGTCCAACTCAAGGTCCCGTGACACAGACCCTGGCTTGGTTATGGTGCCACGGAAGGCAATTACATAACGAGGGCTTTCATCTACTGAATTGTGATAATGAGATTCTGGAGGCTTGAATTCATAAATGGCACCAAAAATGGAGGAATCCACATCATCCACAAGTTGACGAATCAACTGGAAGTGAAAAAATTCCCACCATGGAGGAGCAAGAGCTTGGGAACCTTGACGTTTTACCTGGCGGTCCCGCTCTAGAATGCGGACACCCTGAACCAAACTGGCAGCAACAGATCTTCGATGATGTGCATTTTTCCTGCACAAGATCACAAATAACATTGTTTCCCACATGATCTTGGTACTATAAATATGCTATTTTACCTAATCACTATGTCGCTTAGCATTACAGCTATTTCATCAACAAAGATTAATCAAAATAGCAGACAATCACAAAGTACAAGTAGAATATGGCCGCTGCATCACATTCACAAAATTGTACTGGCCCCAAAATTATGTGATGTTGTTTATGCACATGAGTTGGTAAATACAACAGGAGAATTATACCAGAGCATCAAAGAGCTTACCAGTCAACAACAGTTAGATGTAAGGGTCCTGAGAGGCTAAACTCTTCCCTCTCAGAGGCCATAATACCAAATGTAGATGTTGCTGCTGCTGCTGCTTCTTGATATCCACCAAGACGCCACTGCATTGCTCAGATAAAAAACAGTGAGTGGTTACCGGATACATAGATCACATGCCCTCGGGTTCTTTCACAAGAAAAATAACAAAGAAGTTAACCTGACGGCAAGTTTTTACTGGAACAAACTAAGTGTTGAACATGCAATATTTCAAAGTAGATGAAGCTGTTCAAAAAAGCCATCCAAGAAGAACATTCTCCAATAAGTTAAACTTATACAAAGTAATAAATCCATTTGAAAGATACATAAACCCTCCCATACGAAAGTTTCCCCATTCATAATACTTTTGCAGTTCCCACAAAACACAAATACCTCCCATCAAAACAGAATTCATAATTTACAAGTTCACAAATTTTCTTCCATTAAAAATCTTTTAAAAAACATAAGTTAGGCTCACAATCTTCATCTCCACCAGCAAACAAGCACAACTTTGACAATGACCCTTGAGCCAGATTCATCAAAAAAGAACAACTGGAATTAAACTTAGAATCCCCCTCTGAACCAAAGTACAGAACAAAATGCTTTTCATTAAAAAAAGAAGCAAACTTTTTTTTTAAAAAAATACAGAAACCAAATTAAAAAAAAAAACTATATAATATCCCCTGTGCCCACGACAGTCCCTGCCAAAGTAATTTCTTTCAGAGAAAACTTCAACAATGCATTTTACAATATAAATAGCATTTCTAACAACCCATCATCACATGATTTCTAACATAGCAAAATAAGAACGAAGAAGATGCTAACGTTCTAAGGAATTATGATGGGCACCCAAAGATTTCCATCTTCAATCTTCGTAAAAAATCAAAATGTGAATTAAGAGATGCTATAAGAGAGAGATACAATACCTGGATTAATTCAAAGGAAGAGCAGATCTGATGATACGTTTACTTTTCTTTCTTTTAAAGTTTTTAAGGTGGGAGATGGTGTGTCTTAAGAGTGGTTGTTGGCACAACAGGCTAACAGAGCACAGACTCTGTTTAATGAATAATGATGACGTGTTGTGTGAGTTTTTAAGGGTTAAGAAAGGGATTCTAAACGACGTTGTTTCAATTAAAGGTAGCATGGCACCACAGAGTTTTTTGGTCTCCCATTGTTTCTTTTCTCCCTGCAGTCACACCCTCCTCCACTCCCTTTGCCTGCAACAACTCTTTCTTTCTTCTCACTACGAAACACACTCAAATCCACCGCAAGATCACCCCCTCTCTTTCCACCACTACTTCAATTTCTCCCTCTCTCTCCATCTGCGGGTCATTCATCAAAGTTTCAGCCGGCACCGCCCGCATTCAACAATTAGAGGTATATTCAACTTTTTCTCCATTAATTTGATATATTTTATGTTAATTTATATTAATTGCTAATTTTAAAGATGTTAGAATTTAGAATTAGAGATTTTTAGAGAAAAAAGTTTAGATTAGGTTAATTAGATAAAAAAAAACAATTGATTTGAAATGTTACTTATGTTATTCTTTTAAGATAATAAATAATTTTAGGTTGTTGTCGATTGTGATTTAATATTAGAATTAGATTTTAATGTTAAATTTTTAGGTTAAGTTAAGGATTTTTCCAAATTAGATATAAAATATATAAATTACCTATGAAATAATAAATCAGGTTGATAATTTCATTATAATAGCAAAAATTTATGAATTTTGATTTTCATCGATTATGTTGCTGCTATGGTTTTGTTGATAAACTATGTACCTTGATTAACCCATGATATTGATAAATTAGACTTGTGTTTTGTTGTGTTGTTTGATACAATAACTAACAATATTGAAATACTATGCTTCTGGGGTAGTATCATTGTCAATACTGATAATGGTATCATGTATAATAGAGAAAGTCACGAGCTCTCAAATGCAATATTAGATGTCTCTTAACGAGCTATCTAGGATATTATGTGATTGACTTAGCTAAAATATGCTTTAAATAGAAGTTGAAATTACTTTAAGAATGTTGCAAACTAGGATTAGTTAAGCT
>Ga0307518_10001138_pt1 | contig 19975 bp, 18 predicted proteins | sample 25_EM_MG_FD_203889 | JGI IMG/M metagenome (GOLD analysis project Ga0307518, IMG submission 203889) | Populus trichocarpa ectomycorrhiza microbial communities from riparian zone in the Pacific Northwest, United States - 25_EM | ecosystem: Host-associated > Plants > Roots > Unclassified | place...
CGGTAATGGGAACTGGTTCCAAATGTGAGTTTGATGAACTACCTGCTGGTTTTTTAAAACCTGGTCTAGCTGAAAACACATGGGAAAGGGCAAGAGAAAATTTTAGCTCCTTTTATCGAACCCGGTACCTTACTGTTGAGAAGCTCACAATAGGATCATGAATTCGATGAAAAATTAGGATTCAGAACTCAAATGCATCTTATACTAGAAATCAGAGGACTGAAAAAAGATATGCATCAATCAAAGATAAAAAAAAAATGCTCCTGAAAAGAAAATGCCAGCACATTCCTTGTGCACACATGGCACTTGAATGGGGATCATAAGAGTTATTGTGATATGAATTTTACACTATGACGCATTGCTTCAAAAAGATTAAACTTTAAAATGAATAGCTCAAACAAGAAGGAAAATACCTCTTCCGTTTCAAAAGACAATTCCTATTTATTTTGTTCATTACACCATGGAATATAATGAACAGGTACCTACAGTTGTATGCTGGTTTATATTCCAGTTAGTATCGCAGGAGTAATACACATTAAGAAATGCTTTGTTCATTACACCATGGAATATAATGAGCAGGTACCTACAGTTGTATGCTGGTTTAATTTCCTGTTAGTATCACATGAGTAATACACATTAAGAAATGCTCAAATGGTTAGACCAACCAAAAATTGATTCCATACTATCAGTTTGGAGGAGATCGCAAGCTGGCTGCAAGTTAGCCATGAGCTGACTCACTGCCTCAGTGCTCCATCTTCAATAACATAATTGGTAACTTCACAGAATAATGCTACCAATTGTATATGCCTTACATGAAACTTCCATTGATGCTCTTTAAGAAAGAAAATAGAGGAGTCAATCTTTAGAAGTCCTCGCATGAGTAATTTTTACATGTGTGCATTAATTAACATACTCAGATGATAGTCATTGGCCTAAAATTCCCCAATTACGAAGTTTATCATAGCCATTGAAAGTCAATCTCAAGTTCCTTCAAGAACTACCAATTTATACTATTTAAGGACAATTTTAAGCACTGCATGCAGCCTGCAACAATCTATTCCCCAGACAAAAACTGATTCTTTATTTCACAAGAAAGAAGCATTCTATAAACAAACAGAATCCTTTGTGCATGGGAGGAGACAATGCTCAATCCCTGTTTAAAGTTCCTCAAGACACTGTACACTTGTGTATCAAGACTTTCCAATCTTTAGCCAAATTATTCACATAAGCTACCAAAATGGCAATTTATTTGACTACAAATCAACCATGAGGACAATTAAATATATAAAATGCCTAGCTTCGCTGCTGTGAACAGCTGATTTAAAATTGTCAACAGTTATGAGGTATCAAGACTCAGAGCTAATAATCAGAGTCTAACTGGCAGTTATGACAATGAAGACTGAAAACAAAGATGCTGACTTAGAATATGACTTGTCCTTTATCCCATTTTCTATACTTTTTTAACTACTTTAATCTTATCTTTTTTTATTATTTGTTTATTCAACGACTTCTTAGTGTTTTTTTGTCTGCTATGGATTTCACTTAAAATGGACACTTTTAACCAATAGTTTTAGTTTATAACAATCATATACGGAGTGGATTGCAGAATGAATAAATGTTGTGTTTTTGAAAAGAAAATTTGTAGCAACACATAAATGGATCACAATAATGATTTTGAACTTTTAAAATCAAGCCTGGGTTCGCAAGTTGAACATATCAATTTCTGACCCAGGCTCAATGAACAGCACTTCAACATATGAAACCAATGAGGGCAGTGAAAATATTCTGTAAAGCACAAGGAGGAAAGCAAAAAACACTTACGTATCGCATACAATACAATTTTCCAACTGTAAATGGACCGGGTCAAATGTGGCATCCTTACTTTAGGATCACCATAGGTTATCTGTATATGAAAAATTTTAAATAGCATATTATTTTTAAGAATTTCCAGAAGCATATGGTAAATAATGAAAAGAATACAAGAATATAATCTTCCATTAAGGTATGTGGTTACCAACATATAAATTCCTCCGGGTTTAAGAAGCCTACAAGAACAAAAGGAAAACAAATTTAGTGAAGATTGTTGCAATTATAATGTGTAAGTACACATACAAACATACAACAGTATGGTGTTAACAACATACACCATGAGAAATAAAACTTATGCATAATACAACCTGCTTACTTCCCCCAACATTCTGGCAGCACTAATAGGAGCATCACTGCCACACTACACATACAATTGTACAAAAGATCAACATAAGGAAATAGTGATTCTAAACGCCTCAGGACTAAGAAAAGAAGAGCATTCAGATCTGCACCATACCATTAAAGAATCAAGAGTCCCTGGATTGAGGATTGATAAGCCATGCGTCCAAGAGGATGAAATTGAACAGGAAGAAAAAAGTTCGACATAGAAACCATTAATTAATTTAAAACCCAGAAGCATTAAAAAAGAAGATCTAATGAAAGAGGGGGGATTATACCCTTGTCGATGACAGCATCAAAAGATTCATCTGGGAAGAAGCTCATATCTCTAACATCCATTTCCATGTCTATTATACACAAATCATAAAGGAAGCTCACAAAGTAGTTGAGGTATTTAATTAAAAAAAAGGCAAAGTTAATTCCACATAAGAAGTTACATAAATTCTTCTAAAAGGATACAATTGAGCTGAGGCATATGCTCGTATTTTCTTCTCATTAGGTCAATGGCCACTGACGAGATATCAACGTTCATTATGTTTTCATATCCATCATCAACCATGTCCTCCGACATAACTACAACGCAAAACAATCCCATCAGATGCGTAATCGAATACACACACGCATGCATACATGCGTGTATGTCTCAAAATATACAGCGATAGGAACACCCCATTTTCTTTCGCAGAGGTCAGGTTCATTTGATAAGAGATGCCCGTGCGATGAAGTTTTTCCAATTTTACAGTTGTAAGAAACAATAGGTATGAATATCATCAAGATTAACAGTACATGCAAACTTTAATGAATACAACTTCTTTTATTTCTCACATTTTTTCTTCTTCTACCAAAATAGCGTTCCAGTTCAGCCCACAAAAAAATGGAACAACACAGAGCTAATTCAAAACAAAACTTCAATTCTTTTAAAGAAACAAAAGAAAATAATCAGTGCCCGAGTCCAATAATTTCGGTATAAAGAAGAAAAAACAAGAATCATGCCGAAAAGTAATACTAACAAGAACAAGTCTTAAAAGAAAGATAAAGGAAGGGATAATTACGGGCATTGCCACAGCCAACCATGAGGACACGAGAGGAAGTGGGGATATAGCGACGAACAAAGGGGCGAAGAGAAGCGTAGCGCTGGTACCAATCGAAGCTCTCAGCCTCTTGGACATAACGGGCGTCCCAATACAAGGCGTCGCCATAGTTGTAAGTATTGCAGCTTGACACATCGCTGTACATCTTCTTGTTTTTCCTATTTGTGTGTGGAGAATCAAACAATTCGATGGTTTTTAATAAATATGGTGGTGTTGGTGGCAGTTATGGTAGTAGTGGTGGTGGTTTTGGTGGCGGTTAGTTGAAGGTTTGGGCTTTTTTGGGGTTCGGTGTGTGGACTACGTCTACTATTGAGTGATTTCTACTTCGAGAAATGATTGGCTGACACTAGATGTCTTTTAACAGTATTAACTCCACTGACATGTCATTATTTTTATTTACCATTAGGTGAAATTTCTGGTGACTTTACCACACGTTATTTTTTGTTTCGAAAAAAATTAATCGATAATAATAGAAAGAAAAGTAAATTTTCAAGATTTAATATACATACCTTAATATTTAATTGCTGAAATTTAATTTGAAACACGCACCATTAGTCTCTTTGAGTCTGTTTATTTATATAAAAAAATTAAATTAATTATTTTTATATAATTTTAAATTGTTTTAATATGTTAACATAGAAATAGATTTTAAAAAATAAAAAATTATTTTAATCTATTTCTAAAAAATTTGGAATCAATCTCTAAATACTATAAGGTACTATAAGGTTCAAGGTTGTAAAGCTATGTTTTAGTTTGTTTACTTGCCCAATTTATCTATAGATATTTAGGTTTTAAAACTTGATCCAACTTAACAAGTTGATTTGAAACTTAAATAATCTGAAATCTAGACCGGTATAGGTTAAAACAATAAAAAAAAATAATCCAAACTGATCTAATCAAAAACTTGAGTCGATTTGTGAAATTGACAATTAAGATAAATTTGATCAAAACCCAACTAAATATGTGAACCAGCCTTTCTCTTGGTCAATGACTCTATCCCAAGGTTGTTAAAATCACGATTTTGACACGGCAAGAAAAATGCAATACAAACTCGGATCGTAAAATTGTAAAATCATAAGGAATTTTAAAATACATTAACAAAAAATTCATGCTTCAAATAAAAAAACTATAATACTGAAATGGAATCCTAAAATCATTAATTCAATTCAATTCAGTCTTATAATACTGAAATGACATTCAATTCAGTCCAATTCAACAATTTTCAGTCCAATTTTCACCCGATTAATTCAATTCAATTCAATCCAATTAATTCAGTCCTATAATACTGAAATGACATTCAATTCAGTCCAATTCAACAGTTTTCAGTCCAATTTTCACCTGATTAATTCAATTCAATTCAGTCCAATTAATTCAGTCAAGATATATACTGAAATGGCATTCAATTCAGTCCAATTCAACAATTTTCAGTCCAATTTTCACCCGATCAATTCCATTCAATACCAAGAACATGCGAAAATTGGAGATTTGGGCTACATGGAGGAATTTTAATACGAAGATTTTTTTTTATTATTCTATTTTATTTATTTATTTATTTTTGAATAATTATTTTTAATTTGAATTTTTTTCTAGCACATTAGACATTGTTTAGGGGTTTATTTCATTACCGAATTTATTTTAGTTAATTACTAATTTAGGCTTATTAGTTTGCAACCCAAAAGGAATCCATTAGGACTTACTATGATGGGAACAACCAAGTTGTCACCAGGTTCATGTGTACTTTCTGCCATTTAGTGATTCCCCTGCATTGAGAAGTTTTGTTCTAAGACTTTTTATTTCTCTATGTCATTAATTTATTGATTCATATTATCTATCTCTCTCATTTTATTTAGATCACTCATTGATTATAATATTATTGACTCACTTTATCAGATTTTAATGTAATTTAATTTCTTGGTTGGGATTGTCAATATATAATTAATTAAAAAAAATTACTTATAATTTTACGATTCAAGTTTACTTTGTCTTTTTTATGTCGTGTTAAAAAAACATTTTGACAACCTTGGTTGTAAGAATAACTAAATCCTAACTCGGATTAACTCAGATTGATCCTTTCAACTTATAACCCATACTTTATTCAAAGTTAATTTTTGGGTTGAATTTTAAAACTATGTTTTTTTTTAACTTTTGTTGCTTTGCATGGAAGTAAGAAAAAAAAGTTAATCATAAATATTTACTCTTTAGAGTAGAAAGTGATTTTTATAAAAGTAGTTTAAAAAATAATTATAAATATTTAAAATTCAACTAACTTTACTTATTTTTATTTTATACATATTAATTAATTAACTAATATTTGATAATATTTAAATATTTTTAAAATTAATTAACCTCAATTATTTTATTTAAGTATATTACCTCATTGCTTTCATGGATTATAACTAAATTATTTAGTAGTTCTATTTACTTAAAAAAAATATTGTGTACTATTTTGATTATTTTTTTCTCTACTTATATTTTTTAGTGATTTTTATGTTTTTTAAATGAAAGAAGTAATTTTTTGAGAAATTCTTTTATTTTTGTAAAAAATAATGTTTAATTTAGAAAAAAAAAATCAATTGAAATTATATTTTTAATAATAATGATTTTAATTGAAATAACGTAATAATATTTTACTAAATAATTAAAGTGATTTCTCTCGAATTGCAACATAATTATTTATTAATAAATAATTTGAAGTGTTTTATCTTACAATGCTATATAATATAATAAAAGCTCGTTAGATATTATGGTAGAGATTGCTTTTCAAAATACTTTTTGTTTAGTATCAAAATAATATATTTTTTTAAAAAATATTTTTTATATCAGCATATTAAAATGATCTAAAAATATAAAAAAATAATTTGAAAAAAATCCAATATTTTTTAAAAAACACTTTTGCATTGTAAAAACAAATGGTGCCTAAAGAAATCAAATCAACACATGCTCGTCATTTCAAATTTGAACATGAATAAAGCTTGTTTAAGAATGCAGCTGCACAAGAAGAGTGCCCCAATTCTTAAATAACTTAAGATCTTGTTTATTTTTTCAGTTACAAAACATTTTTGTAAAAATTTGAGATTTTTTTTATTTTAAAATATTTGTTTAGGGTATTTTTAAATCGTTTGATATGCTAATAACAAAAATAATTTTAAAAAAATAAAAAAAATATTATATTAATATATTTTTAAATAAAAAATAATTGATAACATAATGACTCTTGATACAACAGTGGGTATGGAAATTGGAGAGGCAAAATGTTATCTTGATCTGCCCGACCCCGTCCACGAGTCGATATTTATTTTTCTTAAGTAAGGAAAATAAAGTTCTGGGTACCAGAAAAGATGTTAGGCTGTTAATCAAATGGGTACCTGGGCTCATATAGGATTCTTTCAGGCGGTCCGAATCATACGTTATATCACCCATCAATATCACTGGACCAAAATAAAAGTCTCGAATGAAAATCCACCAGCTCTTTCCATCAGCCCACGTCATACCGGTTTTTTTCCAGCAAAAAAATAAAACATACTAAGAAATACCTACTACACGTGTCACCATGCAATTGGATAAGTGGCAGAGATGACGTCTCTTCTAGACAAAAAGACCTCCATTCCTCACACTCTCTCCCCAGGTACAACCTCTACAGCACTCAACATCCAACCAGTCACAGTAGAAGAGCGTGGCCTATAAAAGCCTTCCTCTTCCGGGTACCCGGAAAAATTCGAAAAAAAAAAAAAACTACACAACAAAAAACATCACTCGCTCCTCACACACAAACGAACGCAGAGAACGAGAGAGCGGAGCCAAGTGTGTAACGTCTATGTAGGGAAAAATTAATTCTCAAATCTAGATCGAACCCTAAATTTTCTTAACCTATATCGAATTCTCTCATTTCTTCATTTATCAGATCCAATTATCGATTGACGATTTTTTAGTTACTTAGATTGATAGGAGGGAATTATGGCGGCCATTAAGTCGGTGAATAGATCGGCGTCGGTGGCGTTAGCCCCGGACTCGCCTTACATGGCAGCGGGGACGATGGCGGGGGCGGTTGATCTGTCATTTAGCTCGTCTGCGAATCTTGAGATCTTTAAGCTTGATTTCCAATCGGAAGATCATGATCTCCCTGTTGTTGGTGAGTGTCAAAGTTCTGAGAGATTTAATCGTCTCGCATGGGGCAGGAATGGATCCGGCTCTGATACATATGGTCTTGGACTTATTGCTGGTGGCCTTGTTGATGGCAATATCGACATTTTGAATCCCTTGTCCCTGATCCGGTATTTTTAGAATTTTGCTCAATGTATCATCCATTTGAATTTGATTGAGATTGGTTTGCTAATTGGGATGGATTGTTGGTGAAATTTGTGAGTGGAGGATAGGCTTTCTGGGATGTATAGTAAGATCTGATGCAAATTAGGTAGTTTTGTTTTTGCGTGGATTGGTTTTACATTGAATGTAATTTGGATTGGACGGAAATGTTTTGATCGGAGTTGTCTGTTTAAGAGTCGGGAATATAGAGAGATGAGAACACGGTTTTGTAAGATTGTGTTCTGATTTAAAACGGTAAAATTGGTATCTCAGGGAATTCTCTAGCTTGATTTAAGTTTTGCTTGGGGTTCTCCATGTTGGGATGTAGAGGTTTATGTGGCATGTGGGGAATTCTTGTTGGCACAAATTCGATATGTACATTGTATGCTGTGCAATTGATATGCTTCCACATTGAATTTTGATGAAACCTCGATTTTGAGTTGAGGTTCATAGTTTATATAGTGGAACTTCTTGGCGAGGAATTTTAATTGCTTATTGGAATTGCTGTTTAGAGGGTGATTGTTTTTTCATTTTTGAGCCAGCATTGATTTGATTTTTTTATTATAAAATTTTAAATGAGGGTTTTTCACATTTCTTTTCTGTTTTTTTGTGCCTTGATCTTTTGGTTGTTTTAACTGTGCTTCGAAGTTTGAGTTCCCTGTAAAGTTGGAAATCTACAAAAGTAGAGGGTTGACATTTTAATATGGCTAACGGGTTGCTGGACAGATGTAGATGGATAGCTTTTGTGGATTTTGAAGTTTCCCATTTTCTTGCTTTTAAGTACTATAATTCTTCTCTGCATGCAGTTCATGAAATATTATTTTTTTGTGTTAAAAATGTAATAGAAATCCACACTGTAAATCTTGTCTAAATTCTGTCTTTTGTTTGATGTAGCACTTATTTTATATTCTAATTTTGTTCGCAGTTCTGAGGCAAGTGAAAGTGCTCTTGTTGGTCATCTATCACGTCACAAAGGGCCTGTAAGTTTATTCTTTCATTAAAACCTTTTTATTTGCTGACACTCTTGTAGTTTAGACAGATGGCCAGACTTTATGCCTGTTGCTTTTGCCTTATGTTTCAGGTTCGTGGCCTTGAATTTAATTCCATCACCCCTAACTTACTTGCATCTGGCGCTGATGATGGTGAAATCTGCATTTGGGATTTGGCTGCACCTGCAGAACCTTCTCATTTTCCACCTCTCAAGGTATGCTACATTTGAAACTTTACCATTTTAAAGTTTCTTTGTGCTTGCACTTTGTCTCTAGATTGCCATATTCCCTGAATTGAACTCTCACTGATGAAGAATAAAATTATTGTGATGTGCTCTAAATGCTAGATATACATATAAGGAGGTGTTTGGAATCATTTTTGATCCCTTTTGTTTTGTAATAATCCTTTCATGTATACATTAAGCTTTGTTTGTTGCCCAGCAGCTCCAGCTGTTGCTTAGCTCCTCTTGTTTAGTGGTTTCTTATGAGTAATTGAGGAAACCCATTGCAATCAGGAACACTTCTCCAGTGTGGTTTCCTTAGTGAACAAAATTAAAGTTTATGTGAATTTATTGTGTAAAGCTAGGCTGGTGTTTAGGTTGAAATTTTGTATTTTCTTATTTTATGTACTATGGAAAACAAAGGGAAAACTTAGGTTAGGCTGTGGGGTTGCTTTGATATGGGATCCTTGCTGAAAGTTTTTGACATAAGACAGAAAAGATGATACTTTTTTTGGTTATCGGATTATTAGAAGGGGCAGAATAGTAGGAGAATCTGTTAATGAGGTGATAATACCTCTGAAAAGTTACAGGTCTTAATTAATTTGGTTACAAAGTGGTTTGAGAAGATTGTTTTGTTGGTATTGTTATGAAGATTTGATGGGATTGAACACGGGGCCATTGGACCTTTAATCCCTTGAATCTCATTTAGGATCTTACTGTAAGGTAAAAGGATGGGACTAGAGGCATATGGCATTTGTTAATTACTTCCCAGTCTCCTCCAACCCAGTAATGAATCCTGAAACAAGATATGGGGCAATTGGTGTATAATTTATTACCTTGTGTTTGAAAATGAACCTTGTGATCTCCTCCATCCCCCAATGCTGGGATTTTTTTTTTCAAATTTTATACTTTCTTAAACGTCTACTCTTCACCACCTAACCAACTATAAGGAGCTTTTATGTTCAAGGAGGGATATATTAACTGCGTAACACTTTAGTCGTTATTTTCCTTCCATCCAGATATAGCAATTTTCTTAGAAAAATATATGCAGAAGTTTTTTAGTGTTTCAACAATACCTTGGAAAGATAACATGGACCGAGGACTTACACTATGTGACAACTGGTTTAGTTTTACTGAAACGCATTCAATCATTTGTTACTTTATGCTCGCTTACCCATAAGTAAGCCTTCTAAATTTTCATAATCTAAAAAATCAAATTCAATATTTAAAAGCTTCTAAGTGATTGGATAAGGACTGAGATGAAGTAAACCAAGGTTTATTTCTACCTAAACACCACCCTAGTCCAAAACAACCTTAAATTATACAAGTACTACACAATCTTGGATGGTAAATTTTCATATTGATAATTTGTAATGCTGCTGTAATCTCATAATCTAGGAAAAACCCCCAAAATTGCTCCGTGTTTATCTGGCATTGTTACCTGCACTGTTTCACTAGCTCTGCATTCTGTCATGAGCTTTGCATGCATCATATCATAATTACAATTAAGCTCCTGTCATAAACTCTGAAGGAAGCTCCTGAATAGAAATTCTTCTGGACAATGTCTGTTTTAGCTTGAGAATTATCCCTGGTTTTTTAATATGTATTTGGACTTGGCTCAGATGGTGTGGCCATATGTGTTGTGCATTGCCTCTGGCTGGAATCTCATTTGAGGGTGTTTAGCTATTCATACTGTGAATATTCTCCTTGCAATTCTTTTTGTCTCAAGATTTAGTCAAAGTGATTAAAGCTAAGGAAAACCGTGGAGAATAGAATAGAGATATTATTGTGCTAAGTAAAGGAGGAATTTGAGCACTCTTTTTATGTCCATCACAACAGATGTAAAACGATGGCATGTAAACAGTTTCACTTTGTGTGACCTTAAATTTAATGGTCACACGGTACATTAATGTGAGAGGTGTTATCCTGTGTTGCCTGATACATGTATAGTTGGATTTTAATCTATGGCATCATAATAATATAACAGATCTTCTGAAATATGATATTGAAACTGAGTGTAAAAGCATTATAGTTAATCAATGTAGCATGTGCCTTGTTTTATTTCTTGTCTCCTTTGAAAGTTTCAAACTGGGTCATTCTGGAAATAGCAGCAAGAATTCATTTCCTTTATTCTTTTCTTTCCTAGGATACTCTTTGCTGACTTGTGGCTAACATGAGGGGTGTCACCAGTTAGTAAGGTAGGGTGGTTTCGTAAAGAAGAGGGAAATGCTGACAAGTTCCATATCATCTGTTAGGCCCATTTTGTCATTCCTAGCTGTTTCTCATAGTTCCATGCTTGCTTTTCTAATAGGAGTTAGACTTGGAGTCGGCCAGGAATTTGATATCACCCTTTATCTAAGAAAGCTTGGAATTAATATCTACTTCTGTATTTTTGAAGTTCCATTGTTTCAAATAGATTGTAGTTGTTGCTGGAAGCCTAATTCTATGCAGTTTTTTTCTTGGACTAGCAGCAGTGGGGACTTAAAAGCCCCTCTGTTTACCTCCTTTTCTCTCCCTTTCCTGCTCACTATTGGTACTCAATGATTTTTTGCCCCTTATTCATGTTGGGTCTGGTGGGATCTTTATGCAGGGTACTGGTTCTGCCTCTCAAGGAGAGATTTCGTATGTTTCCTGGAATTGCAGAGTTCAACATATATTAGCATCCACTTCTTCCAATGGAATAACAGGTGAGATAGAAAAATGGGCTTACCTGTTATTGATGATGACCTAGTTATTTTCCTTTAGTGTGGAAGACTGACCATTTCATACATTTGCAGTGGTTTGGGACCTAAAGAAGCAGAAACCAGCAATTTCGTAAGTTTCTGCTTTCTGTTTCTAAATAATACCACACACACACACACACATGTTAAAAATCGTTCCGTCTCAGCTGATTCTGGACTTCTATTAAACAGTTTTGGAGATTCAATTAGAAGGCGGTGCTCTGTTTTGCAGTGGCATCCCGATGTTGCCACTCAGCTTGTTGTTGCGTCGGATGAAGATGGGTCTCCTTCTCTTCGGGTAATAACTTGGCTGTTTCTAGATTTTTTTTTCAAGTATTAATTTTCATTGAATTTCCTAGTTCATAATGCTGTTTGCTTGCAGCTTTGGGACATGCGAAACATAATTGAACCTGTGAAGGAGTATGTGGGACACACTAAAGGTATGGCACAATATATAGTATATCAACATGATTTTTTTTCTTAAGTTATTATGAGAAAGAAACATAGAAGACAAACATAAACATAGAGAAATTCATAGCAGAAATACCATAAACAAGCTAGAAATACCATCCTATCCCACAATGCTGTTTCGAGGGGGAATAGTTTTTGATGATGTGTGAGCCTTGCTATGCCCAAATAATCCAATGTCCTAACTATAGTGAACAAAGCACACCTCCATAAGACTCCAGGATCCTTTTCCGCCCAAAACATACAAAATGCTCGAGAAGAAATTCCTCTACCTTGGATCATGTTTCAGCATGAGTTTTAATTTGCAGATGTTTTATGGGTTCCATGTAATTCGTAGCAGTTTCAGATTCTCCTTTAGTTTTGTAGTATAAAATCTTGTAGGCTCACTAGAAACAGTGGTCCAGCTTGTCTAATTTTATGATTCTTTATAATATTGGAGGTGAAAGGATCTGCTGAGTCAAAAAAATCATCTCTGGCCTAGATTCCATGATCCTTTTTATTGTGCTGTAAAAATGTGAGTGTTTTTGTTTTATGCATGCTTACTGATCCAGGTTTGTATTTGTGGAATATTTAATTAAATATTCTTAGTCTTCATCCTGCATCTACCTTATCCTAGTTTCAGTTTTCCATGAGCTAATTCTCACAAGAGGCTAAATATTTATGTTCTTTTAAAACTTTTAGTAATTTCAACATTTTATTTGGATACTTTTTTTTGTTGGCTTATTATTTTTTCCGACCAATGTCTTCTTACACCAGGTGTAATAGGAATGTCATGGTGTCCCAATGACAGCTCATATTTGCTTACCTGCGCTAAAGATAATCGAACAATCTGCTGGAATACAGTAACTGCAGAGGTAAGGGAGTATCTTAGAGGTCTCCCTCCCTTTTTTATGAATAAAAATTTGATTCATAACCTTAAACTCGGCAGGAAATTCCTGCTTCAAAACTTGTACAACTGAAGCATTATAAGCTTAGTTGTATTAGTTTCAGTTTTGGCAGCTGTGAGATGGTTTTAATTTGAATTTTTATCTTCTTACTTCTATCTTGCAAGCATTCACCCGCCTTTTCTTTTCTTATACTTGGTTGATGCTTATTGTTTAATTTTGGAGCAGATTGTCTGTGAATTGCCAGCTGGCACCAACTGGAACTTCGATGTTCATTGGTATCCCAGGATGCCTGGGGTTATATCAGCATCATCTTTTGATGGAAAAGTTGGCATTTACAACATTGAGGTAAGCATCTACTTTGTGCTGCTACTGATTTTGTTTTTTCGTCTTGCTGGTGAGTATGTAACGAGTAAGGGAAGGGAAAAATGTACTCATGATAAAATCATGTCACCCCTTGAAAAAGAAAAAGGAAAGAACAAAAAGAAACAATACCATGTGGGTGTTAGTGGGTCGAAACTGTACAGTGATGGCTTAGAAGAGTAGGTTATATAATGGAATGCTAAAAAATGTGTGTGCGTGCATATATTTGTTATTTTCACGACCATTATAGAGATGTTCTGTTTTGGATCTCTGTTTGCAGGGTTGCAGTCGATATACTGCTGGGGACAACGACTTTGGAAGAGGTAGTGTAGTTTATTAGACAAGAGATCTCATAAATGCATTATCTGTTTTCTATGTAATTATTTGGGACCATGAACTTATAATCATACCATCAACTTTAGAAGTTGATTTGGTGCATTTCATTTGATTTTGATAAAAAAATAATATGCTTATGAATCATGGCTGGGATGCACCCTTTGAGCCTAATGGATTGCACATAAACAATTTTATTTCGTTACAACACCAATTTCTTCCTTCCATAATACAATATAAATTTTTTCTATTAGGGCATTGACTGCCATAAAATATTGTTTTTGTGTGAGCCAGTCATGGTTTTAGTTTTGCTTTTAGTTCCAAGATATGGATAAAGCTTCGACTATGCTAAGGCCAGTTTAAAATGGTGCCATCATTTTTGTTCTGCTCAAGATGTGCGACTCCATAGATCCACATTAAAAGATGATTGGGTTATCCTTGCATCTTCATTTTTTTGTCTTTGAGATTGAAATAGTGTACACGTGATTATCTAATGAAAGAGTGAGATGAATTATTATTTTAGTGTACACTGGAAGCAAATTCAAGTTTCAGGACTTTGAAGAATGCTCTGACAAACCGTTTTATAATGGTCCTCTTTTTTGTTTACACCTTTATGTTTTCCTTTATGCTATGATGCTTGTATATTCTATTATAAGTTTTGTTTTAGAATATTTATTCTGCCATCTATTTTATGCAGCAAAACTAAGAGCTCCAAAATGGTGTGAGTGTCCGGTTGGGGCTTCTTTTGGCTTTGGAGGAAAGCTTGTATCATTTCGCCCTAAGTTACATGCTGCTGGTGCTTCCGAGGTATCCCTTTTGGATAGGTTGCTCTTTCTTCTATATTTTCTACTTTTCTTTTCTACTTATTCTTTTAAAGTGTTTCTCAGGTTTTTTTGCATAACTTAGTTACCGAAGACAGTTTGGTGAGTCGATCATCTGAATTTGAAAGTGCCATACAAAATGGGGAGAAGTCTTTGCTAAAGGCTTTATGTGATAAAAAATCTCAAGAGTCTGAGTACGCATCTGTATCCTAGAAATCTCAACATAAAAAATCTTTTCTTTTTGAAACCTCTCCTTTTCTTCAAATAAATTGACCAATTGTTTTGCCTTTATGTGATCAATCATCTTGGCAGATCAGAGGATGATCGAGAAACTTGGGGTTTCTTAAAGGTGATGTTTGAAGAAGATGGAACAGCAAGGACTAGGATGCTTGCCCACCTTGGTTTTAGTGTACCCATTGAAGAAAAAGATGCTGTACAGGAGAATGGTCTCAACCAGGAAATAAATGCCGTTCGACTCGATGATACACCTACTGACAAAGTGGGATATGAGAATAATAAAGAGGCCACCATCTTCTCTGCTGATGATGGGGAAGACTTTTTTAACAACCTTCCAAGTCCTAAAGCTGATGCTTCTTTGGCGCCGTCTGGTGATAATCTTGATCTTGGGAATTCTGCTCCTATTGCGGAAGAAATATCACAAGAACCAGAGACATTGGAGGAGAGTGCTGACCCATCATTTGATGATAGTATACAATGTGCTTTGGTTGTGGGAGACTACAAAGGGGCTGTTGCACAGTGCATATCAGCAAATAAAATTGCTGATGCTTTAGTTATTGCTCATGCTGGTGGCACTTCATTATGGGAGAATACACGTGATCAATATCTTAAATTGAGTCCTTCACCTTACTTGAAGGTAGCTTAACATTCTTTCTTTCTATGTTTTTTTCTTAATGTACCCAGGTCATTAATGTCTTTGCTGATGTATATAGCTTCATTGCAATGGTATATGCTTTTCCCAATTATCAATCAGCTAGATGTTGTCACCTCACAGTCAACCATTTTCATTTTCAGATTGTTTCTGCAATGGTGAACAATGATCTTTTGACCCTTGTAAACACCAGGCCTCTCAAATACTGGAAAGAAACTCTTGCACTCCTTTGTACAGTAAGATCCTCAAATCCAGAAGTGAATGTCATATGTCATATCTGATGGAATTCAGTTGTAAATTGTTTTTTTTTTGTTTATCATTACAAGATATCCTGTTGTTATTATCTATTGATTGGTAGTTGATTGTGTTTTGCTTTTTCTATTTTTGTAGTGAAATTAAATATCTGTGCGTGAAGTGGTTCCTGCTTGTACATTTAGTCATAGAAAAGTGCACATGTTCTTACATTTGCATCTGTATTTTTGGACTGTACTATTTATTTTGATTATGAAATATTAGATTCTGCAATTCTTACATGTGAAACTTATGTGAACCTGTGATGGGAAAAAGTTTAACATGGAAGTGTTTCTTAAAACAGATGTGCAAGACACTGTTGTTTCTCCGTATTGATCTACTTTCATTATTTTGATAATCAGTTCGCACCAAGTGAGGAATGGAGTATGCTATGCAATTCACTTGCTTCAAAATTAATAGCTGCTGGTAATACTTTGGCGGCAACTCTTTGTTATATATGTGCTGGCAATATTGACAAAACAGTTGAAATTTGGTCAAGGAGTCTGTCCACTGAGAGTGAAGGGAAATCGTACATTGATCTTCTTCAGGTTAGCTGACAACAAAGTAGAACTTTGTAGTATTTAATGTTTTATCAAGGCATTTTGATTTATATTCTTTGTTTGGCTAGGATTTGATGGAGAAGACCATCGTCCTTGCTCTGGCAAGTGGTCAAAAGCAATTTAGTGCCTCTTTGTGCAAGCTTGTTGAGAAGTATGCTGAAATTTTAGCCAGTCAGGGCCTCTTAACAACAGCACTAGAGTACTTGAAACTTTTGGGTTCTGATGATTTGTCTCCTGAGCTTACAATCATAAGAGACCGTATTGCTCTCTCCATGGAACCTGGTATGTTTTTCTGTTGAAAAATCTTTAAAAGAAATATAACACTTCCAGCCCTCAATCCTTAATTGTAGTTTATGATTCAAGTTCCTCTGTATTACTCTCTCCATGGAACCTGGTATGTTTTTCTTTTGAAAAATCTTTAAAAGAATTATAACACTTCCAGTCCTCAATCCTTAATTGTAGTTTATCATTCAAGTTCCTGGCACTATGATCTTGAGAGATCATCCATTACTGTTTATTCCAACCATAGTTACATGAATAAGGGATATTATCTTGATCAAGGTCATTGAAACACAATTTCGATCTTCCGAATCTACTTGTGATAATTTTTGGTAGTTCTATTTATTTTTACATGAGCATATAAAATGAGGGGAAAAAAGGAAATAGCAAAATGAAGGGAGAAATTTAGGCTTGAATACTTAGTTTAGAGACCAGGCAGTAAAAATACTTGATTTGATGTCGCTGCCTGACATGTTAGCTTGATCAGTCCGCTCTGCCCCTTTCTTTTTCAGCCTTGACCATACCATGTGGGGCAGGGTTTCCCTTTCCCCGTGGTGTAGTTCGTTCTTAGCGAATTGACGAAGCAAATGGATTGTGGGAAAACCTCCGTCTGCTTGAACCAGTGTGATTAAAGTTGAGTCAGGTGTTTTTCTGGTGTTTAGTCATGTTCAGGTCATTATATGACATCTCTGTTATAACTCTGGTGTATTGTGGTAAAAGAAGTGTTTTTCAGTTGATGCGGTGAAAGGAGGTCTTCTAATTTTAAATCCAGTATTAATACAGTCCAGCATAACTTCTCCCATTGCCTCATTGCCTGAACTTAAGGCATTATCAATGCTATCTGCAAACTGAGTAACAGTTAATATATTAATTTCTGATGCAGAGAAAGAAGCTAAGACTCCAGCTTTTGAGAACACCCAACAGCAAGGTGGATCATTTTATGGTGCCCAACATCCTGGTTTTGGTGTGGCTGATGCCCCTCATACTTATTATCAGGTGGACATTCTGGCTTTTCATTCCTTAAATGTATCATAGTTTTTAAGTGCTGTTTGTAGGGAATGTGATGTGTAGCTCATGTGGTTGACCACTTAATGCTTGTTTATTATTTTAGGGAGCAGTTACTCAACAAATGAACCAGAGTGTTCCTGGGAGTCTATACAGTGAAAATAATCAGCAACCTATTGACTCGTCGTACGGAAGAGGATTTGGTGCTCCTTCTCCCTATCAGCCTTCACCACCGCCCCCGGCATATCAGCCTGCACCACTGCCCCAAATGTTTGTTCCAACTCCTACACCACAGGCACCTAAGGTATTCTGTTTTCTTTATCTTGATTTTTTGATGTAAAAGATAACTCATTATGTAGTTCACTTGCATGCATAGATGTATTTGATTGTATGTGTATGTGTGGTGTTTTTTTTTCCTGACTTGGTGATACCCTATATGTGCTAAGACATAGTTGATTGTAGGAGTTGCCATCAAATTGAGTTTTTTCAGGAAGAGATTGTTTGTTAATAGATCTTGATTGAAGCTTGATTTTTTTTTCTTTGTTCTTTGGGTTAGATGTTGCCAATGTATCAATAGTTGTGCTGGTTGTTTCTAGTTTCTACCACTCATTACTTCACCTTTTTTTTCTTGCAGACAAATTTTGCTCCACCTCCACCTCATGCTGCTGCCTCTCAACAGCCTACGAGGCCTTTTGTCCCTGCAAATGTTCCCATGCTAAGAAATGCAGAACAGTATCAGCAACCCACATTGGGCTCTCAGTTATATCCTGTCTGTATATTTTCTGTGGATTACAATTTAGTGTTAACTGGTATATTTCTGAGGATGCACTAAAAGTTTTGCTTGCTTGTTTTAGGGGACTGCCAATCCTGCCTATAATCCTGTACAACCCCCAACTGGTTCACAAGGACCTATCACAGCTCAGACGGGTGCAATTCCTGGCCACAGAATGCCACAAGTTGTTGCTCCTGGCCCAACACCAATGGGATTTAGGCCTGTACATTCAGGGGTTGTTCAAAGACCTGGGATTGGTTCAATGCAACCGCCAAGTCCTACTCAGCCTGCATCAATGCAACCAGCTGTGGTTCCTGCTGCTCCACCGCCTACCGTGCAAACAGTCGACACCTCAAATGTTCCTGGTAATTACCAAAACAAAGTTGGATTTCCCTTAAATAGATCAATCTTGGTTAATGATTTTAATTTACTAGCAGTCTTAGAAAACTTCTGCTTGCACTAGGGTTGTCTTTCTGAAATCAGTTGTGGTTGTGGAAAAAAATATTTTTTTGCCATGTACTAGCAACATTCAGGCTGCGGTTCCTGTCTGGTGGGCAGTTCTAGTAATCAATTCTTGTAGAAGCCGTCACATGGATGTCTTAACACTAGAAATCACAAGTAAAATGTGTGAAAAATCATCATTTGAAACTTAAATGTTGGTTTAAGCTGGATAAACAATCTGCTGGATTGCCACTAGTTTGGCATCCAACATTTGATCATAACAGTGGCTATATACTTTCTTTGTATACCGCAATGATTTATGATTAGGTGTGTTACTAGTTTATCTTGTTTTGCATTTGTTTCAGCTCACCATAGACCAGTCATTACAACATTGACAAGACTATTTAAAGAGACATCAGAAGCTTTGGGAGGTGCCCGTGCAAATCCAGCCAGGAAGCGTGAAATTGAAGATAATTCAAGGAAAATAGGTGCCTTGTTTGCTAAACTCAACAGTGGGGATATATCTGAAAATGCTTCTGATAAGCTTTTTCAGCTATGCCAGGCTTTGGACATGAATGATTTTAGCACAGCTCTGCAAATCCAGGCAAGTGTTATTCAAAGAGCTATTTATGTTTTCACACTTAAACGGAAATGAGTTATAAGCACTGCTAACTCTTTCTATTTCTAAGCGTGGAACAGGTACTTCTTACCACAAGTGAGTGGGATGAATGTAACTTCTGGCTAGCAACGCTCAAAAGAATGATCAAGACAAGGCAGGGCGCTGGTGTGAGATCAAGTTAAAACACAAAATTTCAAACTACATGATCTCTACTTAGCATTTCTCATTCGACGTGTGCTGTAGCTCTTTTAGCTGGTTGTCTTCTTCGATGTAAACAAAAGCGGCTTCGCTAGACAGAACTGCAGGGCTTTGGATTATTTGCCCTAACTCGCTGTTACAGGAGTAATGCCTTTTGCTACATCGAGTCAGCGCGGATAGTTATCAGGACATTGATGGTATTCCCTTTTCTTTCTTTTTTTCTCTCCCTCTTTTCGCATTTAACATTTGTTTGTAGTGTTGAGAAATAGAGTTTTGGTTTTTAGTACACCAATGTTGCTACAACTCACAATTTTTTGTTGAAGTACAGTGGCATTTAGTTTATCTATTGCTGTCACCATCTGCTGTATCTCCCTCATGATACTATCTATCATGTGTATGAGAAATGGAACCTCTAATAACATGATTGTTATTGAAGTATTTTGTTCCCCCTCGTCATCTTGAATCATTGATTTATGAAATCTTACTCCGCCCTGCTTGTGGCAAGCCCTTGCTCTGTTTCC
>Ga0307518_10001139_pt1 | contig 19940 bp, 24 predicted proteins | sample 25_EM_MG_FD_203889 | JGI IMG/M metagenome (GOLD analysis project Ga0307518, IMG submission 203889) | Populus trichocarpa ectomycorrhiza microbial communities from riparian zone in the Pacific Northwest, United States - 25_EM | ecosystem: Host-associated > Plants > Roots > Unclassified | place...
TCATAACACATGTACAGTGGTTTCTTGTTGCCTACATCTCGTACACAAAGGCGAAAACGAGTCGTAAACAAATGTTGGACAATGTTGAAGACGTCAATGTCATTGGCAGGATAAGCTTTTTCTTTCTTTTCTTAATATGCTGACCATCTCATTAACCAGACCATGGAAGTGTGACCCCCACCATGATACAGACAATGGTCAAACCCAGAATGTTGACATCAACAAACCCGCCACCCCAGTTTGACATCAATGACCCGCATCCACCATTGTGTGGAAACGGCTGCACGGATGTCGATGATGTCGATGACCATGCAGCAAGCGGTGTGGTATCCGTGCCATGACAGGCTAACAACTATTTCCGGATTTGGCAGGAGCTCATATCTGTTAGGTACATTGTTAACTAGGTACACAAGAATTATGTCTAAAGACCGTGGGAACGTAAAAAAAAACTGCTGCCAAGGGTGTGACTTGTGTCCTGTCAAGTTGGTAATCTAAGGTCAACATAGGCTACTGAGGGTCTGAGACTATGGAAGATGTATGGTGTGTATGTGGGGCGGCTACAATGACTACGGAGAGGACTGCGCTGTTAGTGGCAACCATGTGCTATGTGTCAGTCACATGGTGACTCAGCTGGATAGTACGACAGAGCATGTGCCTGATACGCTATATTACGATCGAGCCTTTGTACCTGGGTGGCTATTATGTTACATAGCAAAGTGTTTTTCCTGAGGCTAGCTATCTTCGTGCCAGCGTCACAGTTTCCTAATTCAGCACATCTCACGACGTGGCTCACAAATATTTTTGGTTATTGACAAGGTTTTTTCTCGCAAACTGCAGTAAAGGTTAAAGGTTTAGTCGACTGTGGTGTGGCAGGACCAAGCGAAAATCTGACACGAGGTGTTCCGGGGTTCGACAATAGTTGCATGTACGCCATCAACCAACTCATTCCCCATCGTCAATAGGTGGTTCACAGCTCATTGGAATGGCAGAAACGAACCAAATAACCCATACACTGGCAGGTAGTGAATTTACTCCATAAAAGTCTCGTCCTGTTAAATTTGATCGTTACAGTGATACCCTTTACACTGATTCTTTATGACTATGGTAAGGATGCGTATCACTCCCTCAGTGTTGTTGAAACTGACCAGATTGATCAGTCATTACATTAGGAAAAGAGGTAATGGACCTCCCCTCGATATTGCACGTCATGGCAATAATCCCAATGTTTTTTTGGTTGGAAAGGTCGAATGTGTCTGGGTATTCCATCGCCCCCTTTCGACACACAGCATCTGATGATTCAGTCTTACAGAAAAAGCCCAAGTCGATGGTCACACTGATATATCTCGCGGTGAGCACTAGATATTCCATCGATGACCTTATTCTGAGGGAAATGGACTCAGTTGCGATACTTCGGCATGGTAGCCATGGTGTACGTCCTGAATCATTGCATCTTTTGTGTCAGTGCTCGAATGAACGATAGGTTTTTTACTGGAGGTAGGCTATTGGCATTATTGAGGGTTCTTGGCACTTCACGGCAACCAGTGTTCCTCTGGGACTGGAGTATCTCGATTAAGGCGAGTGGCAGTGACTCATAATGTGTAGTTGATAATTGACAGTCTTTAGTTGTGAGTCCCTCGTCATTGATCTTTCAGCTTGTAATATCTCTATTATAATGACAGCTGTAAGCAACAACTTTCAGATCATCGGGTCTTTTCGTCATTTGGTCAACTCTGCGCAGATACCCAAATTTTCCATGTCCTCCAAATTTGGACTCTTGTGGTGGAAGCTGTTTTGGTGCAAAGTAGGTGCCCTTCATATTATTTAATGCAGTGGTCTCACCCTCTCAGTTGTGCTCCAAACGCGGCTCTATGCCCTTTACAGCTGTTCAAGGAAATTGTTGTTCGTTATGGTATTGGGCTTCGTCATAGAAATTGCTGTCACGCTGGTAACTGTAATGCGAATCAGTATTTCCATTGGTCAGTCACTGATCGATAATTCGTGTAAAACTGACCGCGAACTTTACTGTCTCAAGTCAATAATCACCTCATCCCAACAGCCAATATTATTGCTTTGCCTACCGCAGACAAAATCAACATATATCTCTGTTATTCTACAATGGTGGCTTATGAGTTTCTGTTGTTTTTCTTAGCTCTGTGGGCCGGCATTCAGTCTTCTAGATGCCCCTCTCCAGCAAATCGGATTGGAACTCGACGTCTCAGGGACATTCTTATAGAGGGAAATGTGATGTACTTCCTTGCGTGAGTATCACCACTACTGGTCTACTGAGCCTTGATTGACATCAATAGCATATGGCTTGACCTACTTGGTATCTTGGTGACAACACTTACTGCTTCTGTAGGTTCAATGCCGCCTTAATACCAGGAGAACGAAAACCTGACAACTTTAGCAGCCCCAGTACCTTACCGTCACAACAAATCTCACATGTTCCCTACTTTGCATTCTCGGCTGTCAGATCATCTTGGATATCCGAAGTGCGGCGGTCCCACCATTGTATACTGGCACGAATGCCTCGCAACATGATTCAAGTGGGAGAAACTACTCTCTTGTAGTCCTCCATGATCATACTACCCATAGTTCTATCTATGATGATACAGCATAATAGTACCATGCACGCAAAATATAGTTAACATACATGTATTTCCCAAACGAGTTGGCAAATAACAAATTCAATTGTGATCGGCGTGTTTATCGTACTAGGTAGTTGCCACTGCATGCACTGTCATTCTTCACAAGTCAAACCGTAAGGAGGACAAACCGTTCCTCTAAGAACCAGGTCATTGTAGATGCGTTCAGCTAGATATCTATGCCAAGGAAAGTTGCATTGAACTCCAGCCTAGATGTGGACGTATAGACAGCCGAGAAAAATTATATAACTTTACTTTTCCGACTAAAAAGTGCCCATCCATGGTTCAGTACGTGCGCTTCATTGGTGGGACAGGCTTGCATTCGTTCTCATCGAGCGTCTTGTTGATCACACCGCGGTACTTGATGGTTACATCTGGAGAGTTGACGTCGTGCTGCCACGTGAGCGTGTGTTTCATCCAGGCTTCGTCATCACGCTGAAAATGCGAGTTTTCAGCTAAGAGCACGGAAGACGATGAAGAACAAGGAAACAAACCTCGGGGAAGTCCTCACGGGCATGAGCACCACGAGACTCCTTGCGGGCAGCGGCAGCGGTAATGGTTTGGACAGCACATTGAAGGATGTTGCGGAGCTCCAGAGTTTCAACTAGATCACTGAAACTTAGTCAGTCACAAGTTGAAACTATACTGAGACGGGACCATACGAGTTCCAAATCATACTCCTGTCCTTGACGCCGACATGCTCGAAGGACTTGTAGATGGTATGCAGCTTCTCCACACCTTGATCCAAACTCTCTTGAGTACTGGTGGTGATAAGACACCGTTAATGCTTCATTCCGAGGTCTGGAACGTCAGAAACTTACCGGAAGACAGCAGCATCCGACTGCATGGCCTTCTGCATGTCCAACCTGATGGAAGCTGTAGACTTGGGGCCATCCGCGTTGCGCATCTTATCCAAGAAATCCACACTCTCAAGACCAGCTTCATCAGGGATCTTCATGTGCGGCTTGCCAGGAGTAAGGGTCTCCTTGATGTGGTTGGCACAAGCACGGCCGAAGACGACAATGTCCAGAAGCGAGTTTGCACCAAGACGGTTGGCACCATGCACGGATACACACGCAGCCTCGCCAGCAGCATACAGACCAGGAACGATCTTGTCCTTGCCATTCTGTACTAGGCTAAGAAGACACAGACTCGCAAGAGGGTACTGGACACACCTGATCGATTGTAAGCGCCTCACCGGTGTATCTTGTGGGGATACCCCCCACTATCGTCGAGTAAGCCAGACCGCATTCGCGCACACGAGGCACTACTTACTGTTGTAATGAACAGTGGGTAAGACCGGGATGGGCTCCTTGGTAACATCGACACCAGAAAATATAGCAGCAGTTTCCGATATACCGGGAAGGCGTTCATGAAGGACTTCCGCAGGCAAATGGCTGAGCTGTAAGTAAATGTGGTCCTTCTCCGGTCCGACACCACGGCCCTCGCGGATCTCGATCGTCATGGAACGGGAGACGACGTCACGCGAAGCAAGATCCTTGGCAGTAGGAGCATAACGTTCCATGAAGCGCTCACCCTCGGAGTTCAACAGGTATCCACCCTCACCACGGGAACCTAAACCAGATGTTGTTAACCTCCACAGCACGCGTCCCTCTTGTTACTCACCTTCAGTAATGAGACAGCCAGCACCGTAGATACCAGTGGGGTGGAACTGTACGAACTCCAGATCCTGCAGAGGGAGACCAGCACGAGCCACCATCGCATTACCGTCTCCAGAGCAGGTATGGGCGCTCGTGCAGCTGAAGTAGGCCCGCCCGTAACCACCAGTAGCCAAAACCGTCTTGTGTGCCCTGAACCGATGCAGAGTACCATCCTCCATATTCAATGCCATGACGCCCACACATTCACCGTCCTGCATGATCAAATCAAGTGCAAAGTACTCAATGAAGAAATTGGTGTTGTGGCGGAGAGACTGGCCATAAAGTGTGTGAAGGAGAGCGTGTCCGGTACGGTCGGCAGCAGCTGCGCAACGGTATGCCTGACCACCCTCGCCAAACTGCAGGGACTGGCCACCGAAAGCACGCTGGTAAATTTTACCGTCCTTTGTCCGAGAGAAGGGGACACCATAGTGCTCGAGCTGACGGCGAGCATTGATTGGGATATTCATCCGAATAACTTATCAACGCACCTCTATCACCGATCTCGGTGCCTCTCGACACATATAGTGAATGGCATCTTGGTCACCAAGCCAGTCAGAGCCTTTGACCTACGGTGGAATGAGCATCAGAGTATAACGGGGTTCCAATACGAACGTACTGTATCGTACATATGCCATCTCCAGTCGTCTTCAGTCATATTCTACGACAATCAGACCATTTTTTGTTCATCTAAGTCGTCCAACTCACACCTAATGCAGCATTGATACCACCCTTATAAATTCTGTCAATACCTGGCGCGTGCTCAGATGACGAGACGAACCTGTGCGGCCACAGTATGGCTCCGAGTGGGAAAGAGTTTAGTGATACATGCAGTATTGAGCCCAGCTTCTGCCAGACCAAATGCAGCTCGGAGACCAGCACCACCAGCGCCTCTAGATATCTCCAATTGAGTGCTCTCTCATGAGGATAGCCAATGAAAGATACGCACACGACTATGGCATCATACTCGTGCTCGATGAGCGGGTACTTGCCCGACGACAAAGGCTAGCGTAAGCCAGGTCAGACAGCTGGACACCCAAGTGGAGATGAATGATGGACCTTGACTTCCTGAGCCTTTACGGGGCTAGTGGAGACGATCTTCCTAACTGGCAGGGATGTCGAAAAAGAGCGCTGATGGCCCAAGAGAGCCCTCTGCGGGGCTGCCCTCAGGAGAGATCTTGTGAGCATTTTGTACTGCAGATGAGCGTAGTGGACAGCGAGCAGGAAAGAAAGGTGAAGGAGTGAATATACGATGTAGCAACACTCCGACGCAACACGAGAAGTGACACCCGGAATGTTGTGACTAGCCTCAATTCCGACGCTCGCCATTGGCTGGCTGCCTCTCTTCCTCTTGTCCACTCAACCACCGTCCAACAAGACCCCCTACTACATAGACGATCTACAAATAATCGCTATGGCACCATGTCTTAGCACTGTTGTTTGCTTGTAGCAGTATAAAAGCTCTCTCAATGCACACTACACGAAAAATCATTGCAAAAAAGCGGATATCATATGCCAATCGACACATGTAACATACTAGATTACTGAAACACCTGAATGATCGACGTATTGGTCACGACGAATAGACTCCCAGTGGATCATGCTGTACTTCACTCCGCAGAGTCGGTATTTGATCACTCGTCGTCCCTCTTGCTGAAGACTGTGCTAGCTTGCTTCCGTCTGATACCCTCTGAAAGGGGTTATTTGCAGAGACGCGGAGGGGGCCTCGCTGTAAAATGTCTGACCGTGCTGACCCCTGCGAGGTGCCCCCAGGAGGCTGAGAACGACCGCCAAGCCCCGCTGATGAGGGCGTAGTAGATTTCGGTGGTTGAGGAGTCGCAGTTGTATATGAACGTTGGCCATTAGCCGCCGATGAGAATGGAGGGCTCGGCGTAAATCGGCGACTCTCCCGTGGGGCTGAGGAAGGTAAGCCACTGCCCGATCTAGTCGACCTTGCAGAGGTATTACTATTCCCCCCACTGGAACGTGTGTCTCGTCCAGTTGTGGACGACTCCCCGGGCGGGGGCGGAGACTTCTCCCGAGCTTCCCATCTTTTCTTGAACTCCACTTCGCCCCATAGCCGTCGTTCATCCACCTCCTCAACCTGTCCGCGCAAAACATCACGTATGTACGAGAGTGATTCTAGTGCTTGTTTCCTCTGTGCTCGGGTTTCACTTGAGCTTTCTTGGACTAAGACATCCAACACCCATCCAGCAGCCTCCCCAAGGTGCCTGTTCTGTCGGCGAAGCTCGGAAAGGTCATGAGCAGATTCTAGATCACTTCTATGATCCCGGACATAACATTCTTCCGGTGATTTATCGTCGAGAAGAGGGTATGCAGAGAATGAACTCATCGGAAATGGCGGACGGACAAGGGTAGAGGCCAAGTCAGGAAGGTTACGCTGACTATCGTTTAGAATGGGGTACTGTCGATGTATAGGCATAATTCTCACCTTGAGTTCAGATACGGCGTTCATGACCGTCCTATTGATCCCAAGGCTCTCCCCCCGATCAAGCAGTCCACGCGCAAAAAGCTCAGGGAAGCTAAGCTGAGGCGAGAAGATTTGGCTCCCTGATGTGCCTGGCGCCGAACTCTCTGAGGGGGCTATCAGATGGGGCCTCTCTTGCTGGCGGGGTCTTCGTCTGGGTATCGGGGGGTCTGGGACCTCTAGTGGAATATTCAAGAAGTTCCGGTTTTCAATCATCAGTGTAGTCCCAGTAGCAGGATGAGGCGATATCTCTAGTGCAGTCGCGTGTCGAATGAGGAGAACGATATGGTGCGGAGCGCCCGCCTCTGGTGATGGACATGCGGGATAACGAAGTAAATATGTCAACTGTGTACTGTAATCAGACGGGATCACTAAAACCTGGGGTGAGTGTGAAGAACGAAAGGGTGGATAAATCTCACGTTTGGTCCGTATGCGAATGAGCATCGCGACACAGAGCCACAGCACGAGATCTGAGGTTGGAGAAAAGCTCGCGAAGAGCCCATCCCATAACAGCATGGCTTCATCCATGGGGAATTCACGGGTAAACAGGAGTCGCAGCCACCGACTTCAGAGTATAACGATAAATTAAGGTCAACGTGGTGCGAAGAAGGTAACTTACAGCCCATACATCTGCGGTTCGACACCCGCATTCTGCATTGCCTCGTGCAACGCAGGGTCTACAGACTTGAGTAAAGTACCTTGAATACGGTTACACGCGTCAACGATGGGAGGGACATATGGTTTCAGGTTGACTGGTCCATGTGTCGGAGGTGATGTAGGTTCACGCCACTCGTACCACAGAGAGATTTTGTGCATCACTGCAGAAAAGAGTGCCCATGAATCCGCCGCTACCCATTTCCTAGAGCACAATTCTGGAAAGAGAGAGTCCGTATCGGATACCTGATGGCCCTCTGGTACTGAATCGAAATCTATAAGTGTGATCAGAAACCTTTGGCGGTGAAGACCAAGAAACAGACTTGGAAACACGTTGAATCAGAACGATGACATACCTATCGCATAGAACAAAGGCGCCAGTAGTTCATGCATGCCTTGACGGTACCCAATGTCAGGATACATGACAGAATACAGAAACAGCACATTCGTGAGCTGATGCTGCACCTCCTCGCCACGAAAGTATCCCATGTCCGGAAAGCTATAATGCTCCTCTGAGCAAGGGGCCCTAATCCCAGATACCACCCCGACTTACGTTCGCTCTACATCCTGTTGAATCGTCTTCCGAAGGTCCACAGCGGCGAACCACTCCTTCCACGGGTTCTAGGACTGCATCAGTAAGTAGTAAGTAACCACATCGTTGTCAGCCCGTACTTCGTCGTGCAAACTTAACGGATTATTCGTCTCCAAATTCAAAGGTGCTCGATTACTCCGCCTCGGCATAGTCAACCCCGGAACCACAAAACTCTCATCGTAGCTTCCATCAGGGGCACGCATCTTCTCGAGCAGCAGCTCGGAGAATTGTTTGCGCGACTCCCTCAGCAGATCGATCGGCACGATCGGTACTTCATCAGGCGGACGTGCGAGTGGCTCCAGGCATAGCAAAAGGAACATCTGGTAGTCAGTGCAACAATATGAGCATCCACACGAGATAGTCGAGTAATCTCTCGCCTTCCATGCTAAGCTACGCCCCGGGACTCCAACAGCACCACTGTGGTTGTTCTTGAGGAGTCGGCCTTGGATGATCGCATCCCTGAGCTTGGAGAGGGTCAAGCCGCTGTGAAAGAGCTGCTCGTAGACGTCGCTATATTGTGATCAGCAAGAACCCCCAAGTAGAAATCTCGTTCCGGGCAAACTCGACCCACTGTATGAGTTGTACTGGCGGTCGCCCCCCGCGTTCGGCCATGACTTACGCCCCAGACAATAGCTTGGGCAACAGTGGCGGAGCTGGCCAATCGATTATTTTGCAACTTGCTAAGCTAATCAAAAGCTTGTAGTCATGTACAACTTCACATTTATCTCAACGAGAAAGCAAGGAAATTCATTCTAAAATGTGCGAGGTGTAGCGTACAGACAGGCTCTGCGTGATTATTTAATGCAAGTACAAACTAACGATGCGAGAAATGAATGCAAAGCGAGAGGAAGGCATATTGTTCATAAGTCCCTTAGTCGACCTCCTCGACGCTTGGGCCATCCTCACTGGCACCGGGGAAGCCACCAGGAGCACCGCCGCCGCCAGGGAAACCGCCCGCACCACCAGGGAAGCCTCCTGCACCACCAGGGAAACCTCCTTCCCCACCAGCTGCGCCGTACAGTTTCTGCATGATGGGGTTGGCAATGCCCTCGAGCTCCTTCTGCTTGTCTTCGTACTCTTCCTTCGAAGCCTCCTGCGAGCTGTCGAGCCACGAGATGGTGTCATTGATGGCAGACTCGAGTTTCGACTTGTCAGCGGGGTCGAACTTGCTAGAAAGCTTCTCGTCGTTCAGCGAGTTACGGAGGTTGTATGCGTATGACTCGAGACCGTTCTTAGACTGGATACGAGCAGCAGCAGCATCGTCCTCGGCTGAAATGCAAGTAGTATTAGAACCTAAGAAGATCCACACAACGAAAATACATACCCTTGTACTTCTCGGCTTCGGAAACCATGCGCTCGATCTCCTCTTTAGACAAGCGGCCCTTGTCGTTTGTAATTGTAATGCGGTTCGACTTGCCAGTAGTCTTATCTGAAGCTGAGACGTTCAAGATACCGTTGGCGTCAATGTCAAAGGTGACCTCAATTTGAGGAACACCACGGGGTGCCGGGGGAATACCAGTAAGCTCGAACTTGCCGAGCAGGTTGTTGTCCTTCGTCCGTGCTCGTTCACCCTCGTACACCTGGATCAAGACACCAGGCTGGTTGTCCGAGTAAGTCGAGAAGATCTCAGACTTCTTCGTGGGGACGGTCGTGTTGCGCTTGATGAGAGCAGTCATCACACCACCAGCGGTCTCGATACCAAGCGAGAGAGGAGCAACGTCGAGGAGCAGAAGGTCCTGAGTCTTCTCTGAGGTGTCACCGGAAAGAATAGCAGCCTGGACGGCAGCACCGTATGCAACAGCCTCGTCAGGGTTAATGCTCTTGCAGGGCTCCTTGCCATTGAAGAAGTCGGAGACGAGCTTCTGGATACGGGGGATACGGGTGGAACCACCGACCAAGACAATTTCGTGGACGTTACCCTTGTCGATCTTGGAGTCACGAAGGACCCTCTCGACAGGGTCGAGGGTGCTACGGAACAAGTCCTGGCAAAGCTCCTCGAAACGAGCACGGGTGAGGGAGGTGTAGAAATCGATACCCTCGAAGAGGGAATCGATCTCAACGGAAGTCTGGGTGGCGGACGAAAGGGTACGCTTGGCACGCTCGCAGGCGGTACGGAGACGACGAAGAGCGCGAGCGTTGGACGAGAGATCCTTCTTGTGCTTGCGCTTGAACTCCTGAACGAAGTGGTTGACGAGACGGTTGTCGAAGTCCTCACCACCCAAGTGAGTGTCACCAGCGGTGGCCTTGACTTCGAAGATTCCCTCCTCGATCGTCAGAAGGGAGACATCGAAGGTTCCCCCTCCGAGATCGAAGATGAGGACGTTGCGCTCACCAGAGACTTTTTTGTCGAGGCCGTATGCGATAGCAGCAGCGGTGGGCTCGTTAATGATACGGAGCACGTTCAAACCAGAGATGACACCAGCATCCTTGGTAGCCTGTCGCTGCGAGTCGTTGAAGTACGCAGGGACAGTAACAACAGCGTTTGTAACGGTATATCCGAGATACGCCTCAGCAATCTCCCTCATTTTGGTCAGGACCATGGACGAGATCTCTTCGGGGGTCTGGAAGAGTTGATTAGATAAACGATGTACAACATGACTTATAAAACACTAACGAATTCCTTTGTCTCGCCACGGTACTGGACCTGGATGTAGGGCTTTCCGGCCTTGTTGACAACCTTGAAGGGGAAGTGCTTGAGATCAGCCTGCACTTCGGCGTCATCGAACTTGCGGCCGATGAGACGCTTGGCGTCGAAGACTCTAAATGCACGAAGTCAATATCCAATGTAACAACAAATGTAAAATAAAGAAATGCACTCACGTGTTGTAGGGGTTCATGGCAACTTGGTTCTTTGCGGCATCACCGATGAGACGCTCATTTTCAAGGAAGGCGACATAAGAGGGTGTCGTGCGATTACCCTGGTCGTTGGCGATGATCTCAACACGATCGTTTTGCCAAACACCGACGCAGCTGGAGAGAGACGATCAGATCAAATGAAGGCGCTCTGATCAGCACTTACGAGTAGGTCGTGCCCAGATCGATACCAACAGCTTTTGCCATCTCTAATTAGGGGGAGATTTTTGATAGTCGTAACTGAGAGTGAGCGTGAGCTTGTTGTCCTCCAAGACGATCCGATACTTACGAGTGCGAGAGACAGTAGTGAGGAAGAGAGCAGCGTCTGTGGAGAATGGTTTTATATTGTCTGATATTCCGCGGCGTTCCAGGACGTTCTTCGGACTTTTCTAGAGGATTCTTTCTTGACGTAGTATGATTAGGTAATATAACATACCTTTCTGGGTAATTCTCCGCAGCACAGTAGGTATAAGAAGTGGTATGTTCGCAGCTATTGCCGTGTCCAAAATATACGCCTAGCGGATATGCGTATAGTACGGTTCATGCGCATGCGCATTCATGAAGATACAGGCTCCATGATAGGAAGAAAAGAAAAAAAAGACAAGACACAGTTTGAGAATGTACTTGGAGCGTGTAGAGACAGGACTCAGAGGCAGCGCAGAGTACAATTATAGCGGTAAAGGAGGTCATCAGTCATGAATGTCGTAGAATATATCCTTTGCAGTTTCCAACAACCACACCTAGAATAAACAAGCAACACCAATGAGAGACTATGCTCCATTGGCACGCGTTCCCAATCCTAGTGTATCATCCAGACTCCGATGTGCTTGTAAATCACGTATGACTGACGGGTCCACTAAGTCCCAACCATAAGCACTTGTCCAGACCTCGTCGAATACGTGATCTTACCTGGCAGGACGCTTTTCCTCCGAACATGAGGACTACCCTGTGACGTGGGGGAATGGTCGCCCCCAACTTGGTACTCACGCTGATAGTCGAAAACAATTAAGTCTAGAACAAAACACGACATAAGATAGTCCACGTACGTCCAAACCAGGGTCCGCCATCGGCACCCTTTCAATTCCACTTTCATCCAATTGTCCCGACATATCGGCTTCAATCGATATAGAACTCAATATCATCGATAACTGCATGATATCCGCGTCATCACAAGCAGTTGGAGGTGGCGGATGCTCTCGTTGAACCTCATGGTAACCAGGTGGCATATTCCCTCTGGTGTTTTGCACTGCCCTCTGACGGATTTTCTCCCAATCATCGTATCGCTCAACTGCATGTTGCTGCTCCCTGAAACGAGCATCAGTGGGTCAAGGGTATAGGGAAAAAATGAATCGGCATACGCAGTTTTACGTTGCTTATACTGCTGCAATGTTTCATCGAACAATTCCGGGTTCATGTCCATGAACATTTTCAGAGCATTGTATACCATCCCATGTATCGTCCTTTAAGCTAGGTAAATCACACTGATCGACCACATGAGAGAAACTCACCGATTCCAGTGGGATTTGGAATTATTATACAAAGCTGGGAACACAATCGGGAAAACATTGTGTAGGTTGTCGCTCATCAGATTGACGACATATTCATTGTTCCAATACAATAGGGCCCGCTCAGCCACCTGGAAATGTTGGCTGTTGATGCACCGCGCGAGTTGCGTGAACAGTGGAAGTTGAATCTTCTGGAATTCTGCAGGATCGGTGACATCCAAGACTTCTTCCAGTTCATTGAGGAACATCACTTCCTTCGGGGAGTTTACCTTAGGCCAGTACTTGAGCAACCCCATCATCACTTCCTCGGCCAAGGACGGATCCTTCTCCAGGAACTGGACGACGCAGTAGGCAAGTTGGGGGTGATAAAGGGACAAGCACTTGACCTTGTGAAGCGGCATGAGGACACGGGTCAAGAAGATCTTGTGTTCTTCCTTTAGGGGCAAAGCAAAACCGTTAATAATCGAACCCAAGATCTCTAGCAGCTCCGCGATGCCGTTGTGTCGTTCCGACTCATAGATAAAGTGGTAGAATACATTGTTTATCGATCGCCGGATGAAGGCACGAAGGTTAAGGAACTTGCCGTAAATGCGATGCAACATGGTCTTGAGGAAGTCGCGTTCTCTTGGATCTTCCGAGTCAAATAGTTCCAGCAAATTGAGTACGAACGATTGGTCTATATACCGCTTGGCCAGGTTCGTGTTGAAGTCAGGACTTTCGATAAAGCGGAGGAAGAATTCGTAAACGACTTGCAGATGGGGCCATGCGAGCTCGAGGACAGGTTCGTCTTCTTCAGGATCGAAAGCATCTCCCGTAGGATTCACGGGAGGGGGTATAGAACGGAAGAGATTGACGGCAAACTGACATACTGTGAGTTCATCTCACTAGAAGGACTATATTTGGCCTACCATGTTGACGACGTCGGGGTATATGTTTTCGGTAATCACACCGCGTTGAATGGTGATGTACTCGAGCATTTCGTGTAGCGTCTGAGCTTTGATCTGTTTACCTCTAAGCTCCGAACTGGCATCGTTGAAGTCGAATAATACGCGACATTGATTGAGTTTCTTGACAAATAGCTGTGACCTCTCGGATGGTGGGACCTCTGATCAGGTGGAATCAAAAAGTGTGGCCGACGGTGAGGGGAGGGCACAAACCGTTGAAGGAGGCAAGCTTTTCGATTTCGGCCTTTTCTGTCACAACGAAACGGCTGCTTCGTTGCTTACGCGGTGGCTTACCGACAATGGGGATCGTATCTCGCGGACCAGGACGGTGCCGGTTAAACGTGTTTGGGCGTTGGGGGACGGGATTTCCGTCTAACCCGATCGACGGTCTTTCCGCATACTGAACTGATCGTGCGGCTGGTTCAGGCGCCGGGTCTGAACTCACTACCACAATCGGTGGAACGGGAGACGAGCTGCCAGGACTGTATCTCCAATCAGGAGTAGAAGATCCAGGACTCGGGGAGGAGCGGTTTGATAGAGACTGCGTCTGGGAATGAAGAGAGTGATTGCTTGTGTTGTTAACTGATGCTCCAGGGAGACCCTGCGCGGCAGGGACAGGTTGGGGCAACGGCTTCGTGGTGTTCGGAGGGGGAGGAGGAGGGACTGCTGCTGGAACAGCTAGGGGTTTTGTTTCCTTATTCTTTGACGACGAATCCTGCGAACTCTTCCTGGTGAGCTGGACATGAAAAGTCAGGCTGCAGTGCAAGGAACAGATGGAAGAGAACCGACAAATGACTTCTTGAGACCTTTCATTATTGTACGTGGTCAGCAGAGCTGTTGTCTGCACAACCGGTCAAACTGGCCAGACTGATGTTTCAGAGATCGTCGTGTATGCAATCTTTTTCTTGTCTTCGGGATCGATGGTCGTCGCTGCCGTGACCCAACGTCACACAATGTAACGGTCACACTCCAACAGTCCACGTCCAACTATTATCACCTTGGTTAATCAGGTGAATGCAAGTTCGCAAACTACCCTGCCAATGGTGGATCCTTGCCGTTTGTCGCAGTAATGTGCTTTCAAAAAGGTGAAAATATCTTAAATATTGACTATAGTCGGTGTCAAGAGGGTACCTTCTGATTCATCAGCTTTTCTTACTTTCGAACGCCACCACGAGGCCGTTATCTAGGGAGAATTGCCTTCCATTCATCGATGGCGACAATGGGGGTTATTGAAGCCCTCCAAATTTCGAAGAGTACTCAGGCCAAGCAATCGCGTCCCTCAAAGCCCTGTAAGCCCTTCCGCAACGGAGGAGCGGTAGACCCGTCAACCCGGATGCAACAGGTGGTATTGGGTGGAAACCCATTGCTGTCGATGCAGTTGTCGTATCTGGCCCGCGACATCAAAATTTTAGCGTAGAAACCATCAAACGAGACCATTAGTACGTGAGGCCAGTAAAAATCAGTCTCCAGTGAGTCCCACATGAATCCTCTAGGGAAGGATCCACATGCTTTAGTGAGTCCAGTTCTATGCCGCGGAACCAGAAAAGTCAGCACATGGGCCTGGGACGAACCCCAGGATGCGTAGGGTACTATAGCACATGGCAAGCCCTCGCAGATTTAGACTCGAAATTCCTAAACATTGGCAACAAATTCCACCGTCAAGATGGATAGCGGGAAGAAAAAGGAAGGCCGATGTCATGAATGCTTGGGAGGCGTGGGTGCAAGTAATGCAAGGACGGCAAGTGAGCGTTGCTGAATGGATGTACCGTACCTACTTGCAACTTAATCTTCCATCTGAGTGTAACACCGTTGGCGTGAATGGTGGTGGTTGTATGTTCGAGTGGAGAGATTGAAGTTCGCAGAGAGCGTCTACCTGGTCAAGCCAGCAACAGTAACCAGACAACATAGGCAACTATGGAAAGGTCAGCTCATTGTGCATGCCAAAGACCAGGCTCGCTCAAGTGTAACTAGAATCAAGAGTCCCTCCAGTGGTGGCGCAACTTGATGAACAGACGTTTGAGACAACATGCATCTGGAAGGACAGAACGGGCAAAGAGCTCTTGTGACAGTCCCCCGAGTGAGTATTTCAGCCCACCTTGGTCCTTGAGTCTTGAGTCTCACCAGCCTAAGCCTTCGTCACAAGGAAGACTATAATCCTTTTGCGGCGCCCGGTAAACGAGTGATAGGGGTGTCTCTTCCACAAAAGGCAAGCAACTCACCGAGTACACTCACACCCAGCACTCTCCCAGAACTCAAGGTATCTGTGCCCTATGGACGTAGAAACACGGCTGTACTGCTCTGCTGGTCCTTCCAATGACGCTGGTGACCTGCTTACAGCCTTGTCTCGGCGTGTGACCTTGCCTTTCACTGCATTTCCTTATCCAGACATAGTATGTCGTTGCGAACTCGGCACTTGGCTTGGTCACACACACTTGTCTCAGCCTTCTTTTCCTTCGTCGTTCATCACCACCATACCCTGCTGACATCTCGCTCGATTCTCATCCAAGATGGCAGGTAGGCTCTCCAATCGTCCCCGTTGTTCAGCACGAACTCACTATGCTGCAAGCGATTTACGCTGTGTACACATCCCCCACGCATCCCCCCGTGCCTAACCATCTTCCTACCCTGATCGTCACCCCGCACGGTATGTGGATTGTGTGATTGCCCTGCCATCTCTCACTCCATCCTTAGGTCAACCATCCAACATCCTGTATTCTTATCTCCACACCAACTTTGTGAGTACCCCCCCCATATCGTATGACCCGCGTCTAAGGTGACTATTCCAGAACACCGAGAACTACCTCCTGACACCATCTCCCCAGGGAGACCTCTGTGTTGCCAAACTATTCCCTCCCCGCCAAAATCAAGGCAAAGCAACGGCATCTGACCCGGGTCACTCCAGCCCTTCGTCCTCTCGCGTCGTCAGATGCGAGGCTTCTAGGAACCTCAAATGGTCCATTGCGAACACGGGTGTCATTTCCCCTATATACAAGCTCTCCCTTCCATCCCCCGATTCTCCAGATCTCCCTCTCTTCCAGATCTCCAAGCCAAACCCACACACCGCATTCTGGAGCATGTTCTACTTTGCCTATGCTGGGCATAACATACCCCCGAAGCGGATCGAGTTTGGAAAGATACAGAAGAATCCTCCTGGTCCCAATGGCGGAGGCACAAGGATCAGCATCACTGGCAAAACACCGGAGGAGAAGGCTGTGTGGCAGACCCTGGGAGAGGGAAACGAGGACTGTGTGGAATGGGTCGTTCTCTGCGCAGCACTGAACCTTCTCGAGTACGTACTCCAAATCATCCCATCTTACAAGACCACTGACATGGCAACGCCCTCTACTCCGCAGCGATGAGATCGTGAAAGCTGCCGAGAAGAATCCGCCGCCACCTTCGATTCCCCAACAGATGCCTGCTTCGGGTGGTCGCCCAACCCCCGTCTCGCTCCATGATCCCGGCCCACAGTCTGCGCAGGGGCAACAGCGCCAGGGGCCTCCGCAGCAGCAGTCCTCAGCGCGTGGACCACAACCAAACGGGCATCCTGGACCAGCCTCCGGCCCTGGCGGCCGTCCCGTGCAGGGTCAGGCTCCGCCGCGCGGGTACGCTCCGGGCCAAGGCCCCCCTCCCCCTGGTCCACCTGGTGCTGCTGGCTATCCTGCTCCTCCTCAAGGATACGCGCCAGGTCCGGGACGGCAGCCTCCTCCCGGACAGCGTCCTGGTATGCCTGGTGCTCCTGGCGTCGGTCCTCCCGGAAACGCTCCTCCACCAGGTATGCTCACGGGGCGCCCGCCACCTCAAGGATACCCCCAGCAGGTACCCATGCCACAGCCTGGCCAGCCCCAGCCCCAGAGTGGGCAGAGGAGGATTTAAGGATTTGTGACATCTCTTACAGCGATGGCGGAATGATTTCTTCCTGCACAGCGTGCGTTTCCATAGCCTTGGCTTATTTATTTACCCGGGTTGGATTGATTTGATGGTGTCGGTTCATTCCTTCTTTACTTAATAATCTCTCTCTCCTGTTCATTTTTTTCTGTCCTTGATGTTATAACTTATGAAAGCGGACTTGGGCTTAGCTGGCGTCGGTTTTCATCAAATGCGATGAATCCATCTCTCTCAGCTCGAGAACGGTACATTGGGTCTTCTGGCATTGCGGTGCACCCACTCAAAGCGTCTCTTCTCTGGTTACTTCCATGGATGGTGTAGGATAAGTTGTAGTGATTACAATTGATTTTTTTTTCGTCGGCGTATCGGAATATCATATCATTGGCTCGTGTACTTTGGGAATGCCCATGAAGTCTATGATCACGGATCGTATTAGGACTAATAGCAGTAAAAATGGTCCAGTACTTTAAAACCCTGTCCGACATTGTGGTCTGGACGAGTTCACTTGATCATTGAAATGAAGTCTCTTTGGTGCTCAGATCTTATAGTAAGAACGCATTATTTTATGTCTTCTCACCCGCGTCACTGGACAATCCGCTACGTAGTAAGTACTAGAAACAAAGTTTCCTGGAAATTATTCTTGAATGATTCAGCGACTTCCCCGAGATTGACCTCGTTTGGGGGGAACATATGCATGCATCTGACTATACATGTGTGTGCAAGAAATCTATGAAAAATAGTGTGTATGATGCTATATCATCATAGGTAGGAATAGAAGTAGTACGATCACGGAAGACTACGAGAGAGCAGTTTTCTCTTGAATAACATTGCGAGACATTCGTGCTGGTATGCGACAACGATGCCGCACTTCGAATGTGCAAGATCATCTGACAGCCAGTAATAGCAAGCAGGGAACATGCGAGGTTTGTTGAGATATCGAGGTACTGGGCCTACTAAAGTTGTCAGGTTTGTGGTTCTCCTGAAATGAAGGCGGTAACTAACAGGAGCAGCAAGGGATACTGTCAAGAAGACAATCAGATAAAGCCATATGCTATTGGTGTCGGTTAGGGGCCGGTAAGCTAGTGGCAGTGGTACTCACGCAAGAAAGTACATCACATTTCCCTGTATAAGAACAACTCTGAGACTTCGGATTCCAATCCGATTTTCTGGAGAGGGGTCTCTAGAGCACCGAATACCGGCCCACAGAGCAAAGGCAAATAATAGAAGCTCATAAACTACCATTGCAGAATAACTGACACATATATCAATTTCTTCTGCGGTGGGGAAAGACATAACATTGGCTGTTGGGCCGACTAGATTATTGACTTGGGAAAAAGAAGTTCGCGATCAGTCTCCACAAAGTACCAACGAATGGCTGACCAATGAAGATGGTAATTCGTATCAAGGTTCCAAATGAGGTGACAGCATGTTCTATGACGAAGCCTAATACCACAATGAACAGCACTCTCCTCGAACGGTTGTAAAGAGCATACCGCATTTGGAGAATAACTGAGAGTATGAGACCGTAGCATTGAATAATAACAGACACCTACTTTGTACCATAGCAACTTCCATTGACAGAGTCCAAATTTGGAGCAGGCGGAAAGTTTTATCATCTGTGCAAGGTTGATCAGTAATGATAACATCCATCCGAAGGCTTTGGCTTACAGCCGCCACTACAATAAAAGTATTGCGAGTTGATTATATTTCAAGTTTAATAGTGAGTTACTCACAACTGCCAGGATAGTTAGGTATCAGCTACATATTTTACAAACTCGGTACTCGCCTCCGAATTCAAGGTGTTCCAATACCAAAGGAGTACTGGCTACTGTGAAATGCCAAGACAAGTTCAACAATTCTATGGCCTACCTCCAACATAGAACCTACTGTTCACTCGAGCACTGTTGCAAAAGACGCAGTGAAGGACGTACAATGTGGCTATACTGGCGAAGTATCGCAACTGAGTTAATTTCCATCAAAAAAAGGTCACATGATGGTAAGGATATCTAATGCATACCATGAGATATATTACTGTGACTATCGACATGGGCCTTTTCTGTAGGGTTTGCTCATCAGATGCTGTGGCCCAACAGCCGGGGGAGATGGAATACCCAGATGTATTCAACCTTTCCATCCAAGAGAATTGGGGATCATTGACATGTGATGCAACACCGAAGGGAAGTCCAACTTTACCTCCTTTCCTAATGTAATGGCTGATCAATCTGGTCAGTTTCGGAAACATTGAATGGGTGACACGTATCCTGAAGTACCATAGTTGTACAGAATCAAGGCAAAGGGCACCACTTTAAAGTTTATCAGGACGGGACTTTCACAGTGGAAAGAGTTCATTACTTATAAGTGGATTGGTCACTTGGTGTATCATGACAATGAGCTGTGGATCACCTGTTGACGCTGGGGAGTGAGGGAACTTTTCAGAAGTATTATACATCCGATCGGGGCCCAGCAATATATATCCTCGGTCTTGCTTTTCGGTGCAAGCTGAAACCGAACTGGGAACAAAAACGGCGAATTCAATCAACCATTACCACATAATCATGTCCCTCAGAATGGAAGGCGACCGTAGACTTTGATTGATTTTGATAGTATGATCATCATTCAGGACTCTGATACACACTGTGTGGTAATGCAAGTGATTACAACTCTTTGGACAGTTGGTGACCAGATGATGTATTTCTATTTCTCACCCGTGGTGAGA
>Ga0307518_10001140_pt1 | contig 19935 bp, 8 predicted proteins | sample 25_EM_MG_FD_203889 | JGI IMG/M metagenome (GOLD analysis project Ga0307518, IMG submission 203889) | Populus trichocarpa ectomycorrhiza microbial communities from riparian zone in the Pacific Northwest, United States - 25_EM | ecosystem: Host-associated > Plants > Roots > Unclassified | place...
ATGAGAGTATTTTAAGCTTTAATATAACATAGTATAATGGAGATTATCTTATATATAGATATATAATAGTTTATTGGTCTGTGCTATGCTGTGAGTGAAATAAAAAAAAAACAATTTGAGCGTAACAAACAATATACCGACCATAGAGATAAAATTGTTATTAAATTCAATCTAGTTGGTTCTTCTTAAACCTTTCCGATTTGACTCCTTGTATAGCTCGAGTTTAAAATTAAATCACATGGGAGTTAGAGCGAGGTGTTCTAATTGACTTAACTGATTTATTGACAACCTGGTCGACTGGTAAAAAAAAATTAAGAAAAAATGATGAAATTAACAAACAAAAAAACTCAGTCCTTCGATGACAAAATTGAGAAAAAAATAATGAAATTGACAAGGAAAATAATCTCGTGACCCAACTCCTTGTGTAACCTTGATTTAAAATCAAATTATATGAAAGTTGTCTTGAGGTGATTCAGTTGACTTGGTCAATCCAAAAATAATTTGAACAATTATTAAAATAAAATTAAGGATAAAATGAAAAAAAAATAAAATTAAAAGAAAAAAAAAAAGTGGCTGAATTGAAAAGAGAAAGAAGAGGAGCTTCACTGTCATATATATGACTTGAAGCTCCAAGATGTTTTTTCAATTTCTATTAAATAAAAGGTTTGAAAAACAATGTTTTAATTTGAATTTTTTTTATAACACATGTAGCCCTTTAATCAACCTATTTATAACATATGTAGCTTCACGTTTGGGAACGCGGCTGTGGCTGCGTTCCCAAAAAATTTGAAATTTTTTTTTTTTATTTTTTATTAAAATTTAATATGGTTTGTATGGTTTGGATCGTTTTGATGTGCTGATGTCAAAAATGATTTTTAAAAAATAAAAAATATCATTGGCATGCATTTTGGTACGAAAAGTTATTTGAAAAGCACCCGCAACCACACTGCCAAACATGCAATTTCAATTTGGCTTAAAGGATGAGGTTGGTTTTTTTTTTTTTTTTGAGGCTTTCAGCTACAGCCGCAGCTACATCCAATGCACGCTCTTTAAGCCAGCCAGATGGATAGGCTGTAACTGTACTTACCTTAATTCTCAAGTAATGAAAATGGAGACACCATGCTCAAAGAATTTGGAAGTGACTGTTAAGAAGAGCATTATTGGCTAATGGGTGGGTTTGATTTGATTGGTGGGTGACATAAAAAAATAAAAAGAAGACAATTTAGCAGAGTTGGTGGTCCCTACAAGTGATGGACTAGTCGACTGAAGGGTAGCTGAAAGTGATATCCTCCAAAGCCGCAGACTCTTTACAGATATTGTCCCCTGGGGGGGTTGTATTGGAGTGAGAGCTAACTCTTTACAGATGTTGAATAGTTATAATTAAATTTTAAAAAATAAAAAATATTTTTTAAAATAATCTCTATGTAATTCTTAAACTGTGTGCAACCTAGCAGCCAAGCTAAATAAAAAAACAAAAAAACTCAATGTTTGTTTTTAACCAGGTTTTTAATTTATTTGGATAAAATATTGATTTAATAAAAATTTAGATTTTTAGTAATTTAAATATAATTCAAATCTCTTTAAGACAATATTAATAATTTTTTTAAATAAAATAATTGACCCGATATTCTATAAGTTAAGTCAACGACTTTATTTAGTTTTTGGATCAGTAATTGATTTAAGTTGGGTCGGGTTTTACAAGTTTTTTTTTTCAACCAAATAAAATGAAATGTAATTAACAATTCTAATTCCAATTCCTTTTTTTTGTTCTGACTAACTAAATAATTTCATAGGTATGGTGATATAGTCGGATCTACGATAATAAAAGATTCTACGCAGTTAGATATGGATATGTCACAACTAGATGAGGACCTACCCAGACATATTACATGGATGACTTAGTTGGTGCATTCATGGATAGTGGAACAAGTCTAGTTCAAGAGGAGATTTAGTCATATCAAGCCATAATAATGAATCAAAAAGACTATAATGTTTTATCCAACTATTGAATCAGACTCAAATTTTATTTGGAGTTCCTGGATGTTGTTTTTCCTATAGCAACCTCAACGTCACCACGCGAACTATCAAATCTTTAGATATTCAAAATCTTGCCAAGACTTCTGGTTTTGACAATTTTGTTATTTTCCTTGTTATTTTTAGATTTCATGATTTTTTTTTTGGATTTTATGCTTCTTTCCTTTGTATTTTCAGATTTTTACTTTGTTTCTCAATTGGGATAGTGTTTCTAGTCTATTTAAGATTTGTAAACCTTCAAAAGAGATAGACTTTATTATTATTTTTTTAGAGAGAATAAACTAATGAATTTAAGATTCATATCTATAGCTCCACATGAAAACTCCTTTTGTTTTCAAAGAATAACAAAAATGGACTATAAATAGCTTATGTGTAGATGTCGAATTAAAACAAAATGACAAGTGTAAAAAAAAAAACACATAATTTGTTAAATAAATTTTTTTTTCTATTAAACTTTTAAAAAGCAACACACACCCTCCTTAATTAGTACTGGATCTTCAATTATGAGTAGCATGTTTAGTGGTGACTCTGATAATTCACAAAATTAATAAAGGCTTGATGGATTTTGAAGATTATGAGAGATTAATTGCAGTCCAATCAAGGAAAAAAAACACATTTATGATAAAGTTATTTGGTGTTGTAATTTTCGGCAACATGCTTTTGTTGCTGATTGTCTTTATTCTAATGTTATTCTTCACTTAAAAAAAATTAAAAGTAAAGTATGAGGAAGAAGTTAGAATCTTGTTTTGTTCTTATTACCTTGAAGGGAAGAAAATAAATTATTGATTAAATTAAAGAAAGTTCTCTACCAATTCAAAGATAAATAACAATGAGGTTAATTTTTCCAAATCAACTGTAAAAAAAATAAAAATCATTTTCCTTTCTTTTCAAGATAGTATAAGAAACTTAATGCATGCACTCCATCTAAATGAAAAGAAAAAGGGATTTTTTATATAATGTTAATTTGTTAAATGACAAGCTAATATTTAATAACCTTTTCTTATTTTGCTATGTTAGAAAACTATTATATTTAGTAAGAATTAATTACTATTTTTCCCTTAATGGAGATATTATGCCAAAAAAATATATTTTTTTGACATGTGTGAGCCACAAAAAAGACAAAGTACTTAACCGAGTATTATGAAGAAATAATTTTTTTAGAGAGATAAGGTTTGAAGAAAGATTAGAAAGAGTGGTGTTTCCAGAGCTATAACTATTTTGACCACCATTTGATTTCTTTCATTTTCGGATATGTTGTTCTTCTTAACCTACTCCACTTTCTGATTGAATGGATCTTTGTTTCGATTACTGTGTAGGGAGTTATTGCCCTCGCAACACTTCTACATTTTTATAGGAGAACTTCTAGGTAAAACAACCGTGCCACTTTGGTCGTTTCCCATAATCTACCCATTGGATCTTACTCAAATTTATATCGTGGGTTCGCCACCTGGTCCCCTTGATTTTGAACGGTGGAGACTGGTTTCCAAGTTTTGGACCAAAGCTGAGGAAACAAATGTCACCAATTTTGCAGAGGCCATCTCTCCATAACCTACCGTTGGATTTGGTTGTAACTTTTAGTGGAGTTGCGCAAAGTAAATGACTTACTCCTAACTGTTTAATTTTTTACCGTCATTCAAATTGCCACTATGGCACAAAAGAAAACCACCAACTCCACCCTTAGCACTCCATGGGCTGATAGAGTGAAAGTATCAAACTCAACCACCCAAGCTAAGATAATATCTTTCCCAAGGAAAGAGATTGACACTATTTTGGAAATCTCAGATAATACCATTGATGAGAGTAAGTTAGGAACCGCTGCTTGGTGGGATTTTTCTCAGGTTCTCAGATGCTCTACTATGCGACCAATTCTATTGCATTCCGGTTATAGAAGAATTGTAGCATTGAGAGTGTCATGACAAAATAACAAGGCTTCTTGATTTTCTACTTCATGAGTGAGAATGATGCTAACTCTTTTATGGAAAAGGGATCGTGGATGCTTGTGGGGGGAAGACCATTATCCTCAATTATAGCACCCTCATTTTGTACTTTATAAGAACAAAATCTCAAAAGTGCATGCATGTGTTTGCCAACAAGGGTTACCTTTTCCTTTTTGGAATGAAGAGGACCTTGGAATGGCCGCTAATATGGTTGGAAGACCTTTGGCTTGTGATGAACAAACATTTAGAGGCACCCGACTTGACTACGCTTAGGTTTATGTTCAATTGGATGCCTCGTTGCCTATGGTCTAATGTTTCCAGCTGAAATATAGGTTATCTTTGGAACCTATCTTGATTACAAATGATTATGAGTGGAAACCAAAAGCTTATGAAACTTATAAAGTTTTTGGACACTCATGTAAGGCTTCAGTTGAGGCCCTGAATTTTTACGCAGAAGACATGCTCAAGATTAAAAATAAAGGTGATGCCTTATAAGCATATAGCGTTTTTGCAAATGGGATTGCATCCCCCTAAAAGTTGCTGTAGGAAAAATAGTACCCAAGACGACTCTTCTGCTGAAACAGGTTGACCAGTTCAACAATTTAAGGAACCGGATGACTGGTTGGATAACATAGTAACACTAGAAGCTAGTGCCCTTTGGAACAAGTCAACTACTTCATTCTAATTTGGTCTACCATTTTAGGTTGTAGACTATTGTAGAGGTTGGTGACCTTTTTGCTACGGAGAAGATCAAACTGAATGCTGACGGTGAGTCGGATCACTACATGCTAAAGGTCAAACCTCTAATGGAGCAAATTATCTTTAGGATCAACCTTTAGACGTCAGCATCCCTTACTTATTTTGGTCATCTTGAGTTGTTCGAATCTGTTCTACTCTCTTTTCAGGTATATTGGTTGATTATTTTTATCCTTCCATGCTCTATTATCTATTAAGGTAGTTTGGCTTCTATTTGTTGCCCTTTAAAAAAAGAATGGGGGATTTAGGGATAAAGAGGGTCATGACATGGAATAAAAAAACCATTCTTAAACATGTCTAAAAGCTCCTATCGTATATATCTTCTGTTTGGGCAGTTTAGGTGCATAATGTCTTGCTTGAAGGGAAGTCTTTCTAATATATTAGACTTCATTTAGCTCCATCCTAGTCTTGAAGGAAGATTCTTCTCAGTAGAGACTGATGTGAAGGGCTATTTATCTCTCACATAGGTGATGGGACAACTATTTCTCTGTCTTGACTATTGGTTATCGGATGGGCAACAATTTTATGACCTTTTACCTTCTAGGATGTTATCCTTCATGGGGATGCCCTGGGATGCAAAAGTTTTGGACATAATTGAGGAGGGTACTTGGGCTTTCCCCTCGAGGAGCTAGGAGCTACAGACTATTTAGGAATCTATGCACTTTCATCCAAGGATTGCCTTACCAAACTTATATTTCTAGAAGGTTCACTCATCAAGAAAGTTTATTATCGACTTGAATTGGAAGGTTCTTCAAAACTCGAGACTAATATAATTTATGCATCATTTCTTCTATTTTCCAAGTCAAATTTCAAGACACTTTTTTTTACCATATTGCTTGCTAGTTTGAGTTGTCTTAACACCATGTACAGACTTCATACCTATCAAATTATCACCTTATTGATATGTATACTTTGTGGGTTGCATGTTGAGACTCATGACCATATGTTCTTTTAGTAACCTTTCTTTACTTTGGTTTGGGGAACTCTTATGAACAGGACTTTTATAGGTTGGCCTACAATGACATAATGACCTTTACTTAAGTGAGCATCCTTGTATTTCAGAAAAAAGAAAGATTTCATACATCTGTTTGCACAACTAGTCCTCTCAACCATGTTTTACTTCATCTGGTATGAAAGGAACAATCAGGTCTTCCATCAAATTTATCATCCTCACTAAGATATTAGTTAGGAGATTTTCAAGCTTGTTTGGTCCCATTTGATAAAGCTCAAACCAAGGTATCTGATTCCAGCCACACTCAGGTACGTATGACGTCTTTCAATGTCATGAGATTCCTTTACATTGGTTGTCTTTTGAATTCTGCACTTTAGGTCTACTGCTATTGTAAGACTAGTTGATCAGTTTTGGATTTTCTACAAATCTATTGACTAGTTTCAAAAAATTCTTAGTTTCTAGGCTTATGTTTGAACAATCGGTAGATGAATTTTGGGTTTTCCAAATACCTAATAGACGGGTACCCCTACTGTTGTTTTGGCTGTCTATTTTTCTATTTTTTGAACTTCCCTTAGCTTTTGCTTGTTTTCCTGTTGCCTCAGGTAATTTGGACTTGGTAACGGGTTTTTGTAATTCTTGGGGAATGCTTCTCATATTTTGTACAATTTTTGTCTGTATATACAATTACACTAAAAAAAATGAATTTTAAATACTTAATTAGTGTCGTTCATAAATACTATTATAGTATTATTATTATAGTATTTCTTCTTTTTTTTAATCAAGGAGATTCTTGTAAAAAATAATTTCCAATTTCAATCGCCACACTCTATGGACCATGGGTTTTGCTTTGATATAGCAACAACCATGGCATGGCCACCAATCATCTCATGTCGTTAAGGCCTAAATGGCCAAAGTTTTTTGTCCTCCTCCAGTCTTTTTCAAACATATTGTCCAATATATAAGCACTAAATATTTTTTATAATGTGGAACTGTGCACCATCCACACACAAATTATTTTATAATTTACTAATATATTTTTTGTAAGTATAAACTTTTATGTAAGGTTGACACCACATTTTCTAGTTAATGGTGATATTGCATATTCTATTCAATAAAACACCTTTCTCCTCTACCAATAGCTATTTATAGTAAAAATATCATTGATGTTCACCAACCACTTCACCAATAATATGCCAAAGACTACATTCAATAATGGACGCCAATGTTTATACCATTCAATTTTCATGTAACTACCAATGTGAGCTGACATGATTAAGGCCTATAAATACGTTGGATCACTAGGTAAACAAAACAAGTTATAACTTTCTCATATTGAACACTTCCATACACTTATATTTTTCTCATTTTCTCTTATACACTTACTAACTTAAGCTCTAAAGAGTCTCTTGTAGGACTTGTTTTCTTAGGCAAACTTCTAGTCATTGGTCAAGCCTAACTACTAGTAAGCTCAAATACAAAGCCCATATTAAGTATACACGTCTTAGCCTAGGATTACACCCCGTGAAAAACTCATTTTTCATGTGAATTTTATTTAGAACCTCATCGATAGGTATTGCAATGATAGTAATTTTTTTTTTACATGTTATAGGGCTTTCCATAAGAAAACAATTCACAAAACAATCTAGGGAAGTTGCTATAATTCAGAACAGTGTCGGGAAGCCTCTGGAATTGGAGGAACAATAGCGGCGTGTGGGTCTCATGCACCACTGCCACTAGTGCCGTGTGAACCCACGTGTCGTCTATAATAAAGCAAAAAATAGGTGGATTGGGTAGATCTCTTATTCCTCTTCACGTATGTAGCGATGATGTCATACACCATAACCTGTAAAACAAAGAAAAGCACATAAACAATTGCTTTTACTTTTGTTTCTCTTTTTTCTTAGACTTGATTCTTTCTTCCTCTCAGTTTTAATTCTTCTTCAGGTGGTTGTAACCGAAATGAGAAATTAGTGAGGAGGAAGAGGCTAGCATGGGAAGGTTATTGTCTAATATTGTTGCTGCTGGTCGAGAGGGAAAGGGGTTGTTTGGATGTTATTGTAGCTTCTAATGGTGGTTGGAGAGAAGAGAGACCGTCAACTGTGTGGTGGTGCTTGGTTTTGGTGGATTTGTGATAAGGTTGTTAGGTAGCTTCGACACTAATGGCATCTGTAGGTGGCCAAAACATGGGCTATTTCTTTCGACCAATATGGGAGCTGTTATCGATGGAAAAGGTAGAATGGTTTATTTTCTTGGTGGCGTTATCGTGGCCAGTCATTGTGCTGTTGTTGAGGAGATATTAGTGAAGATGGGGTTTTAATGTGCAGGTAATAGTGACAACAAAGAAAAAGGGGTCATTTTTGCTCTCATTTGAATGTCTGGCGGTAGAGATTCAAAATTGGGTTTAGGATTTTTATGGGTCTCTCGACTAGAGGTTGAAGGATGTTGGTAATGGTGGAGTGTTTGTTGGGTTTTCTGGTATTGGTTAGTGGACAAGAGAGAGACCGTAGGGAGGGTGAGTAATTGGAAGAAGATGGGAGAGATTGGAGAAGGGTTGCTATTTTTTTTATGGCAGCTACTTAGGTATAAATGTGGGCTAGGGTTTTGTGTATGAGATATTTGGAGAGAAAAATGTGGAGGAATATTTTTTAGCTTTTTTGTATTTGATTGTTTTTTATCTCCCTTACCCTTTCCTTATGTGAGATAACCACATATTTATAAGCAACTTGATTTGTCATTTTCCTCCCAAATTCCTGGTTTCGAAAACACTTTGGTCCCTCATTTTTTTCCTTTGTATTTTGGTCTTTTTATCCAATTATTTTTAATTTTTCTTATTTTTTGTATTTTAACTTTTTTTAAAAAGGCAACATCAACTCGATCGAAAAAGATCAATAATTTTGAAATAACGCATTAAAAGTTGAACGTGTTGAAAAGAAATTTGAATTCTTTTTAGAAGACGTGGAAAAATTACCCAAATACATTAAGAACATATTTTTTTTATTTGTTTTTTGTATTTTGAAAATATTTAGAAAAAACAGTCAAAATTTGGGTTATGAAAGTTGCCATCTCTTTACAATATTTACGATAGAAAGTCTCGTAAACGATTTTAGATAGTAAACTTGTAAAGAAAAAAAGATAAAAGGTTATGGATTTACCATATCAAGAAAAAAGTTAATACTTCCAAAATTTTGAGATGCTCATAGATACCTCAGACATTGATGGATCTTTAACGAAAGTTTTAGAAGTAAGGGCTAGAAAGCGCACTCGGAAGAAAAGAGATAGGGCTAGAAAGCGTACTCAGAAAGAAAAAATAGGGTTTGCTGGTGCACTATCTTCTTGTAAGGGCTAGAAAACGCACTCGAAAGAAAAAAAGATAGGGTTAGAAAGCACATTATCTTGTTGTGAGGGCTAGAAAGCACACTATTAGTGGAAAGGTTTGTTGGTATCGATCTGGCCTCCTAGTTGCTCAGCTTAAATCCTTTAGCCCACTCGGGTTTGGCCCATGTGATCAATGTATTTGATCATCTTTTTGTTAAATCAACTCGCTCGGGTTTTGCCCATGTAATCAATGTATTTGGTTGCCTATTTGTCGCATTGCCTAAACCTTTAGGCAATAAATGAAGATCTGCTCACTTATCCATTTTTTGAGAAGTGACAAACGCTTTTAGCCATAATGTTGCCCCTGATTGGATGATGCACTCCAATTTATGGTATTCTTGCACCATTGCTTGCTTATTTTGATGGAGAAGTGGTGCTCCATTACTCTCACTTTATGAAGGGGTTCATCAAATCATATGCTATCAATGATTGTTGTAAGTTGCTCTAAACTGATGCATTCATGTGATAACATTTTTAAGGTATCATAGTCATTCTTGCATCATTGCCCACTCACTTTAATGGAGAAGCAGAACTCCATTACTCTTACTTTCTGAAGGAGTTCATCAAATTATCTATTGTCAATGATTATGGTAAATTGCTCCCCAAGTATAGCATTACTCTTAACTGCTGATAGAATTTGTCAAATCATAGATTGCCCTTAAGCAACATTATCCTCAAGTAACATATGATTGCCCAATGATTATGGTAAATTGCCCCCCAAGTGTAGCATTACTCTCAACTACTGATAGAGTTTGTCAAATCATAGATTGCCTTTAAGCAACATTATCCTCAGGTAACATTTTTAAGGTATCATAATCATTCTTGCATCATTGCCCACTCACTTTAATGGAGAAGCAGGACTCCACTACTCTTACTTTCTGAAGGAGTTCATCAAATCATCTATTGTAAATGATTATGGTAAATTGCCCCCCAAGTGTAGCATTACTCTCAACTGCTGATAGAGTTTGTCAAATCATAGATTGCCCTTAAGCAACATTATCCTAAGCTGATTTAGTTATGCGCATTCTTATGCTTATTATCAAGAGGCATTTGGCATCACCATATGTTATTCATAGCTTTGATGGATTTTACATAATCATTATTTGATTATGTGCTTCTTTGCCCCCCCCAACTAATCTAGATATTGTTTGTTATCCTTCTCAAGATCCACTACATTGCCCCCTGACTACTTGACTTCTTAAGGATGACTTATAAAAAGTGTCAATGTCATTTTTTCAAGGACCTTGCATACTCGGTTGATGACCTTTTTGTTTGAAAATCTTTCTTGTTTTAGAATCAATCACAAATTTCAAGAATCATGTTCATTCAAGTCTAATTATGGAAATGAAATCAGAGAGACATAAATTTTGAAAGTATTCTTGAAGTTTAAACTTATTTGGTTGAAGACTCAAAACACACCATTCAACGCTAAGAGATATTTTATTGATGATTGACAAGGTATGGATTGAGAAAGAAATATTACCTTAAAGTTAGGGTTGTTCTTGGCTCAAATGATTTTTTTGCATTTTGAAAACAGAAATTTAACCGATTTAAGCTTAAAAAATTTTTATTTTGAATTTCTTACAATTCCCAAAGGTTTAATCTCTCTTTGGAAAAAGATGATTTGGTCTGGTGAAGGTACAAGATGAGGTGATCTTCTACTTTTTTAGGTTTCAAAGCAAGAGGCTCAAGTAAAAAGTTGAGATTTTGTTGACAAAATTTGTCTCTTTTTTAGCACTTATTTTATTAGTATGAATAATAACGAGTAGCTTTTATTTGTAATGTCATGATTCTTATGAAAAAGTTCTTTTGCATTTTGAGAATGTCATTTATTGGTCCCTTGATTAGAAAAGACTTTTAAAGACACGCAATGAGGCTATGGCTTTCGACTATGAAAGAAAAAGATTTGTAGTCTTAAAAAGTGTTTCAAGGTTTTAAAGATCTAGGATCACTGTCATTGTGTCTTTCAATCTTTTTTTTTTTATATTTCTTTGATTTGCCTTTTTGATTGCTTTGGTGGGGCATTTTTATTTTGTTTTGACCTTGACTTGGTCATTTTTTTTTATTTATTTAAGAATTTCCCCCAACATCTGGATTTCTCGGGTGCTTTGGCTTTTCATAACCTCGTTTTGGTTCTGATCTTTAAATTTTTGTTTGCCCCCTAGTGTGGGTATGATCTTAGTTTGGATCAACATTTGACTGTTGGAATTTTCATTTGCCTCTTAGTGTGAGGTGTAATCTTATTGAGTTTTTTTACAAATAAAAACTTATTCAAGTTTAAATAGTCCACAAGGGATATATTTTAGAATGTGAAGGGATAACAAAGATGACCTTTCATCATTTCAAGCACAAGCGATTAGAACCGATAAATGTTTTCCTCGTTCAGTGTAATTGTTTGGAATTTTTGCATAAAGACTTATGGTTTTATGAATCAATGACTAGAAAATCAAACTACATGCAATTATGTATACAACTAAAACATGGCCCAAGAGACATGGGGTGTGAACTTTTTATGCATTTTTCATTTTTTATATCTTGGTTCAAATTTATATGGTCACCTCAAAATAAGAATTGCTTGAATGATTCGTTTGCCACCTTAGAAAAAAATGTCTAAACACTGTTTCTAGGATTATTTTGACAAAAGGGTTTTTACAAAATTGATATGGTAAAAATACTTTGAAAGTCAGTTTTATGATTTTTAAAAAGGTAGCAATTGCCTCTTAACATCTTGCATTACGCAACTTAGGGTTCGATCATTGTTGCCATTATATTTATCCAATTATGGACAACAATATAATGCCAAGTTATTACTTTCACAAAAACATCTTTTAATTTCAAAACAATAAAGAGACTAAAAAGGCTTGTTTCATTAAAATATGCGATGTAACCCCAAAGCTAAAATGTTGAATAGTAAAGTTTGGAAAATGCCACACTCTTTATTAGGTCAAATTTCTCGACGACATTTGTGTCTTGTCAGTATTTACCAACCATTTCTTGTGCTCATAATGATCTAGTGACAATGTGATAGATGACATTATCATTCACAAACTCAACTTGTCCCTTACTTCCCAGCTTTCAGACTTAATACCTGAAATTCTTGCAGCTTTTGATTGAATGGGCGATGATCCCATCATGATGTTCACATTTCTCATTTGGATTGTACCACCTAGAGAATGATGATCTTATGGTATCTAATGGATATGTCTAGTGTTCAAGAGATGTTGGTAAATACCTTAAAGTGGTAAAGGTATGACAATCTTTGGTAGTGACATTTGAGTAGCCAATGATATAGTGAGATCCGATCGAACCAGATTCCCAATTTGAGAGCCATTCCCCATATCGGATTCCATCATGACTTTAAAATTCACAGTACCTACTTCAATAGCTTGTTCAATCTTTTCGGCCACAACCACTAGGTCAGTAAAGTGCGGGGCTGCACTTCTAATCAGGAACTCAAAGTAGGGTGTTTTAAGCAAGCTGACCATCTCCTTTTCTAGCAGTGTAAGACCCATTTGAGTAACTACACCAAACCACCTCTAGGTATATTCTCGGATAAATTCCCTATCACCTATTTCCATACCTTGTAGGCTAGATCTTTGTGGAACGAAGTTTATGTTGTACTTATTTTACTTGATGAGAGGATCTACAAGGTCTTTCCACTTATAGGTTTTTCATATTGTCTAATCTCGTGTACTAACTTAACGTTGTCCCACTCAGACTATCCTGAAAGAAGTATATTAACAATTTTTTATCGTACACTACTTCTGTCATTTTGTTGCAATGAGACTTGAGGTGAGTGACAAGACATTGAGTTTGAGCACACAAAACTTTGGTACAACCACAATCGGGACTAGAAACATCTCAATAGCTTGAACAGGATCATACAAGTCCACTCCTTCGATAACCTTTATTTTGGCTTCCAACACTATTATTATGCCATGATCAATGTCCTCAAAGGATTTTATCTTTTGGGACTCATTAATGAATGCATCTACAACTGCTGAAGCCGGTGAAGGTATGGTTAACTGTACAAATATTGTATTACACCAAGATTCTTGACTTTGTCTACCCATCATTTCTCTAGGCTGAATTGTTACAAAGTCATATGCCAATTAGATGGGCATCCACTTAGAGTGTTTGCTCAAGCAAGTTAGTGATATGGGTCATGTTAATCATTAGGGAATCTTGCTCCTCTTTGAAGTGGGCATTACATTGAGCGCATTCTTCATCTTCTATGTTTCTTCGTCGCAATCAAGTGTTGTAAACTTTACGGATTCGAGCTTTTTGAGGACCTATATTTCAACTTGTGTATGTTCATATGACATTTAAACATGAATGCATGTATGCTTATGAATACAAGTGCATGTACGAGTACATTGAATATGGATTAACCTATTCAAAGGGCTAGTTAATGACTACTTTGTTGAACACAAGCAAACATCTGTAGTCCAGTTAATTTGAAAAGATCTTATAAATACAAGTGTATATATGAGTACATTGAATATGGATTAACCTATTCAAAGGGCTAGTCAATGACTACTTTGTTGAACACGAGCAAAAATCTATAGTCTGATTAATTTGAAAAGATCTTTTCGAAGTCCTCATCTCGGTTAAATCTCATACATATTGGAGAGTACAAAACAAAAAGGTGGATCTGAGTCATTTTCATTCAAAAAAGATAAAATGGTTTTTATGTGTAGCAATTTCTCGGTCGTGGTCTTTGGGCAATTCCCCCCAACTAGTTACATCATCTCAGATTCTGGTTTGTATTCAGAAAAATTCACAATCTTAGCTAAGAAAATTCTACGGAGTTCAGGATTATTGATTGGGTTAGCCTTGATGCAAAATGATTTATCAAGGAGTCCATATCCTAAGGGAAGGTTCTAAGCCACTATATGAAGGGTAAGCTTACTACCTAGTCTCAAAAGGATCTATGATCTACCTAATGACCACCTTTCATGAATAAAGTATTGGGGTTTACAAGGAATGGTTGGGGCATAATATGACCTTTATTACCAAGTAAACGCTAGCTCATAGTATGACTTTTCACGAATCTGAACCCTGACTGAAAGTCATGAGGCAGACCGCCACTCCCCACCTAATCTAGAATCGGGTTTATTTGAAAAATTCAAATGCATGAAGACATTAATCCACACCTGATGTACTTATGCATGAACAGTATGTAAAAAAAATACATGCTAAAATTAGATGATACAGACCAATAAAAATAAACAAGCAAACAATCAACCAAACAAAGCTTAGTCCAACCAGATAAATTCCCCAGTGGAGTTGTCATCTTGTTATGATGTGCATAGTGTTGAATGACGGGTAAGCCTCATGGAAATGAGGTGTGTTTTGGGTTTAATTATAAATTTATGATTTGATGAAGTTGCCACCTAATATCATGGTCACTAGAAAACTTATGGTTTGTGAGAGCCTGGGTAAGGAGACTAGTTGTTCAAAGTGAAGGCACATTATCCCCAATAGACACATTACCCCTATAAGGTAAGCTGCATTGTTGATTGATTGTTTTTCTTGGTCATGTTTCTATCTGTTGGTCTTGCCTAAGGTTCCAGGCGAATCTCCCTTCATGATAAAGTCTCTACCTTATTCGGTTAAATTCTAACCATTCTAAAGTCCAACTTTTAGCATCACAATTATTTGCTAGATACAACTTATTCCTAACATTTATAAGAGTAATTCATTTCATTTCATACCATAAGTATACGTTATGTTGCAAAATTTCTACCTCGAATATTAATTAAACAAGCTAATTTTTATGCTTTTTTGGAAATTTTGGCAAAATCCTAATGGATGATCATAAATTGGTTATGATTGTTGTTACTCATTTTTGGACCCTGCGTGCTGGAGACGGTGTATACCTCTTTTGAACTGAGTGTAGGAGTTTAACTCATGTTTGCTGGAAGATTGACAAAAGCAGAGAAATAAATATTTTTTCGAAACCCTGTTTGAGTTGTTTTCTGCTCTCTTTATAAGCCCTTTGCTGCCAAAATCGTCAGGTTTTCTTAGATTAATCAGGAGTCTTCATAATGCTAAATTCATTCCTTCTTTATCTGGTCTTTAACGTTGGATAAATCCCTCAGAATTTGCACTAAAAAAAAAAGTGGTTCTGCTGCTGTTGCAATTTTTTTGTTCCAACTTAGGCTCTGATTCTGACTTGATTTCGTACGATATCTGACCATCCTAGCTATGTTCTGTCACTCATGACATGTTGAAAAATTGACCTGCACCTTTATTGGGTCCTAGGGATCACTGTTCTTAGGGCAGACTCAGTCAGATTTGGATGCTCGGCATTATCAGATCAAGAAAACCTTTTTGACCAACCAGATTCATGTCAGATTCTGTTATCTAAAACAATTTTATCTCACTTTGAATCCTTCATCAAAGTTGTAGTCCGGGACACGTAGATGAATTTGGGCTTTTGAATTACTTGATTTTGATATCAGAAGCTCAAGATATTCATGTTTGAAATCTAGCGTGAAAACATAGAATCCTGCCGCGAGAAGGTTTCCAGACGAGTTTGGTTGCAATTCTGTTATTCAAAATGAATTTATCTCACTTTGAATCCTTCATCAAAGTTGTAGTCCGGGACACGTAGATGAATTTGAGCTTTCGAATCGCTTGAATTCGATATCAGAAGCTCAAGATATTCCTGTTTGAATATCTAGTGTGAAAGCAGGGATTCCTGCCGCAAGAAGGATTTTTGCCCGAGTTTGCAGGGACATAATTTCAAGATGCTTAAAGTTTGAAGACCAATTGCAGGCCAATTTGAATCTTTGTTTTGGACCAAGGACCAAATGGAAAAGGTGCTAAAATAAGGAAGTTGATTGAAGATAAAATTAGAAAGAAATTTTGCCGGATGAAGAAATTGAAGAGCAGAGATTCGATCAAAAAAGGAAAATAGGGGAGGTGATCACGTTTTGCTCTCATTTTTATGATTGTCATTTTGAGAACAACCCCTCCCCCGTCTGATTTCTTTCCTGCATGAACCTTCCCGGCTGAGTTCTTTCCTTTTTTCTATGTAAATTCCTGTTGTTTTCCTTTATCATCACACCTGATTTTTGGAGCTGCAACCACGTTTTTATTGCCTCATTTCAAAAGGAGCAACTGTGCTTCATGGTCCTAGCTATAAAAGGAAAGAAAGGAGCCGCATCATCCTCTATACTGTAAAGAAATCACTGATGATCGAGAATCAGAATTAAAATATTTTGGTTTCCTATTTCTACTCACCTGATATTACACCCTAGAGTTAATGTAATATTTATTTCCTAAATAAAACCATGTATAGGCTATCTAAAAGCCTCGGCTACTGACCTAAAACGGGGGACAACAAAAGAAAGACAAGAAAAACGCAAGAGAGGCAGGCAGTAAAACAAAAACGCAGAAAACAGAGGGAGTTTCTTTCCTTCATCCTTGCGTTGCTGTGAGATCAAGAGGGCAGGCAGTAGAAGAGAAGGAGAGAAAAAGAACGGAAAAAAAAGAGAAGGGAAGCCAGACAGAAAAAGAAAGGAGAGAACAGAGAAAAACTAGAAAAGAAAGACAAGAAGAAACGAGAGAGAGGCAGGGCAGAGAAAGCCATAAGAACGACACTGTCGAAAGCAAGGAAAACACAGAGGCAAGGTCGACAACTCCACCAGCACAACATGCCTTCATCGCCATCATCTTCGTCATCTCGAGAGAAAGCATCAACAGAAGGATAAAACGAATAAAGACCAAAACCGGCGTGGCCATCGCTTTCGCTGTCCCCAGAAGCAGCAACCATTGGTTGAGCGCAGAAGCTTCAGCACCTGTCGTCTTCGTTCGTCTCAGCGCCAGCTTTCAAGAAAAGGAAAGCAGAACAGAGAAGAAGGGAAAAAGAAGAGAAGAAAACAGGGAGAAGAAAAGAGAAAGAGGCAAGCAACACAGGAGAACGCCAGACGAACTTAGACAACGGAGGACTGAAAAAAAGGCATCACTAGCAGACCAAGTAAGCTGTCTTTTATTCCCAGCTTTTGCATGCATTCTTAGTTGCATTTGTTACTGTTCAAGTGAAATTTAATTCACTTGAACAGTAACCAGGCAAGGCATGTGTATTTATTTTTGTGTGTGTTTTTTTTTGTATTGTAAAAATAGAAATCTCGTATTTAGAATACTCGGTTTTCGACGCAATGTGACAAATATACATATATATCAAAAAAATGTTTTCTTGTGTGTTGCATACGGTCAATACCTTAACATGTTTTGAACGCTCTTTTTTATACAAAAAATATTGGAAGTTTCGAAAATGTGTTTTCGCATGGATTTCTTAAACACAACAAAAATTATTTTCTTGCATTTCTGGATTTTACAACATGTTTGTAAAACTCCAAAGGGTATTGGCCAATATTTCAAAAAATAAAAAATCTTATTTTGGGGAGAATTCATCTATTATTCACCGTTAATTTTTGGATAAAGAAATTCCAAATGGATGAATATCCAAAATATTTAATGAGAATAACTTGTTATTATTTACTGTTAATATTTGGATAAAGAAACCCTAAATGGTAAATATCCAAAATAATTTTCTAGGGATAATAAGTCCTCACAAATCCTTGAAAGAAGCCTTGATTATAATTGAGGATATTTCAATTTTTTTTACTCCACGGTTTACGAGCCGTGAGAGTATAAAACACTAAGGCAAAAATAGACTTTTAAAGCGCCCTAGATTTCTAAATTTTTGTCCCTCCTCCTTGCGATTTACAAGTCGCAAACTCTTAAAATACTTGTCATAACCCAATTTTTGACCATTTTATTTTAATTATTATTATTATTTTATTTACTGAAAAGGATAAAAAAAAATGATGGAAAAACAAGTAAAATGAAATAAATGAAGAATGAATTAAAATTTGGGTTAAGGGCAAAATGATTGGAAGTTTTGGGGTTTAATTAAACTTTAAAATTAATCTAATTAAGCTTGGAATTAATTTAATTAATTAATCCAATTAAGGGTTTAATTGGAGAATTGATAAATTTTTAGACTTGATTGAGCTTGAAATTAATTTAATTAATCCAAGTAAGGGTTTAATTGGAGAATTGATAAATTTTTAGACTTAATTAAGCTTGAAATTAATTTAATTCATCCAATCAAGGGTTTAATTGGAGAATTGATAAGTTTTGAGACTTAATTAAGCTTGGAATTAATTTAATTAATCCAATCAGGGGCTTAATTGGAGAATTGATAAATTTTAGACTTAATTGGACTTTGGATTTACTTAAATTAATAAAATTAGGGACTTAATTAAAGAAATAGCAAAGTTTGGGGTTAATTGGGGACACGATTACAGCAGATTAAAGTCCAAGGATTAACTTGTAAAAGGCGCCGAAATACAGGGAAAATTACGGTTTAAACCAGGGGCTTAAGTATAAAAGTTTCGAAACTTCACGGGTCAAAGTGAAAATGGCCACTGTTTATCTCCAAACGGTGTCGTTTTGAAGACGCTGTTCATCTTCTTCTCCTTTAAGCCAGTGACCGTTTCTGCAGTAATGGAGGGAGAAACGTTGCAGCAGTAATCGTCGTCCGTTGGCTTCAGTTATGGGCGCCTTAATGGTGGCCGACTCTCAGCTTACCGCCCGTTATCACCCCGTCGAGCCCTATATAAATCGAGCAGCACCGAAGAGCAGGGGTTGGTTAGAGAGAGAGAGAGAGATGAAAGAAACCGAAAAGAAGAGAAACACAAGCAAAGCACATAATTTTTAGGTTCATCTCCAGAACTCCCATACCAAAAATAGGCTTCCCTCACCAGTTCTGACTTAAGAAAAACGAGAGAGAAAACCGGCCGAGAGAGAGAGAAGCGGTGTTATGAAAACAGAGCATAAAGATGAAGAAAAACAAGCTGAAATAGAGACACATGGAAGGAATACAACAGGGAACACAAGCAGAAGGAAGTAAGAGGAAACTCGAAGCAGAAACGTCGCCCTCAGCAATCTCGCGCAAACTCCCTGCAAACGAACCAAGTAAGTCTTCTGCTCTGCTTTCTTTCCCCCGCGTTTCATTAATTCATCTTCGCCGCTTGTCTTGATTTAAAACTAAAGGCCCAGCACGCGTGATTTGGATCACGCGTGCCTCATATGGCCCAGCCGGGTCACTGGCTTAGGCCAGTGACCGGGCTGGGTTGGCTGGGTCTAGCCCAGCCCATGTGGGCTGAGTTGGGCCCAGCCCCAAAAACATAAATAGAAAAAATAAAAAAATAGAAAAAATAGGAAAATAGAAAAAATAAAAAATAGAAAAATAATAAAATATGTGTATGCATGAATAAAAATAATATAAATTTACTAGTTTATTCACCAACGCCAGAGTCGGGAATAAAATACTGGTTTAAATTTATATTATTTTTATTCGTTATATTTTATTTTATTTAGCAAAACATATATGTGCATGTATGAAAAATAAAATTTATTTATTTATTTTATTGATTTATTCATTGACGCCAGAGTCGGGAATAAAAACACTGATTTAATTTTTTATTATTATTTAACTATATAGAAAAAATATGTTAACGCGTAATAAAATGAATTTAGTTTATTTGTTTATTCACTAGCGTTAGAGTCAGGAATAAAAAAATATTGATCTAAATTTATTTTATAGCTACGTAATAGTTACCAATGCTAGAGTTAGAATTATCCGTAGTTGAATATTCACTAATGCCAGAGTCAGGAATATTGCGAATAAACCATTAGAGCGTAAAGTAAAATTTAGCAATTTAAGACAAAAACAACAATGCAGTTTGCCTTAGGCAGAACGTTTAAGGGGTGCTAATATCTTCCCTTTTACGTAACCAGTCCCGAACCATAGAATCTCTGTTGACCAGTTAGGGTTCCTAGTGACCATAATACTAGGTGGCG
>Ga0307518_10001141_pt1 | contig 19934 bp, 23 predicted proteins | sample 25_EM_MG_FD_203889 | JGI IMG/M metagenome (GOLD analysis project Ga0307518, IMG submission 203889) | Populus trichocarpa ectomycorrhiza microbial communities from riparian zone in the Pacific Northwest, United States - 25_EM | ecosystem: Host-associated > Plants > Roots > Unclassified | place...
GTGTGAGCAACGTGTTGAGTCGGTGATGGAAGTGTTGCACTGTTGTAGGACAAAAACAGTGGCGACGAGGGCTGTCGACTGCAAGACGACTGTTGTAAAGGCAGGAGGTCGCGCTGCCTCCTTGTGCATTGCACAACGCGTCTTTTCCTCTGCCACTAGAGCGTGGGAAAACTCGAGGATGGTGGTGGTACGAGTTCAAGAGTGCCCTGCTATTAGGCAGGGAGCCCACCATTGATCGATGCGCAGAACATCTTCAGCGCGGGGGTTTCCTGCTGTTGCAGCACGTTCGCGGGCGGTTGATGAAGTCTCAAACCACCTGTGAGGTGTATATGCGTGATGGGCAAAAAGGAAGAACTTACACAGATTCTTGGAGGAAGCGCTTGACATTGTATATGGAGGCGGTAGGAGAGGAAGATATCATAATGATAGGGAACAAATTCTCTAACAGCAGCGTTGGAGACGCGACTGAGTGCGATCAAGGATAATCGTGGACACTCACTGACTTTGCGGGCCAGGCACCGGTAGTCCCGCAGATGGCATGGAAGGCGCCTAAGACTTGCTGTCCCTCGACTCCTTAAGTCTCTCGCAAAAGCTCGCATGCAGAGCTGAAAAGTTCTGCAGAATTACTGGTGTAAGTTACATTCCTTGGAGCTCAGTCAGGGTGAGAAGTACATACAAACGACGCCTTTTCGGCTTTATACCCCTCAAAACCGTATTTCTGTCTCTTAGCTCAACTTCAGTCGCCTTGATGCACTTAAGTAACAACGCCTGCATCCTGTACATCCGCAACATCTATGAGGGTCGTTTTGAAGGAGAGACGTGGGATATATGGGGCTGCTACTCTGCCGCGGAGCAGATCCCTGTACGATAAGAGGGCACACCTGTGTGGCGCGAAAGGGGCAGTGTCTGGTGCGATGTCGGAACCAGGAAGAAGGACTCACCGGAGCAACACCGGAGTAGCTGGATAGTGCACTCATCCGATGAATTTTCCTTTCTAGGTGTCCAATGCAGTCGAGTGCAATGGATGCCTAGAAAGGAAACAGGTGCATGTAACCAGCAATGTTAATGAGGCCCGATCAATGAAATCAATGGCAGCATGCGAATGGCCAAGACCCTGTTGAGTTGCGTATAAGGACCTTTCCATGACCTAATCGCCGTCTGTGAACCTTAGGCATTGGAGTACCCCCTGAGTGGAACAGCCAATCACAACTGGAATAAACTTCTGCCAACAGCACTATATATATCTAAAGACCGTGGGAACACAAAAAAACTGCTGCCAAGTTCAAAGTAACAAATTGACTCGACCTACTACAAAGTGCATACACATCCGAATTCCATTCTACACACAGTACAGTACTAATTCCTGACGTATATTTTCTTATTGCACAAACAGGACAGTATGCACTTTAATGCCCGTTTATTGTCTGATTCTTCCATGCGCCCGATTGCTTCACTCATGTCTTCGGAGGTGAAGGTATGCGCTGCACGGTTTCCATCGTTACGAATGTCATTGGATTGTTTGAAGATGAGGTCCAGTGCATGATCTGACAGGCTGTGCTGAGGATTGCGACGAAAGAGGCGATTGCGCATTGATGAACGATTAAGCCTCCACCATTCTTGAGAAGTCCATTTCTTCGTGCGGTCCCATGCTTGATTTTCTATCGCGACGAGTTCACGGGCATTGTCGAGAAGGTGCCTCAGTGCTAGGGGGTCACTTATCTAGCAAAGACGTACTAAGTATTGAATGGTCAATACCCACCTAACTTACTTACCTGGTGGAGGCGTTTCTCCAGTAAACCCACGTTTTTGTTTAAGGCATTATCTCTTTGCTGGAGTATCTTAAAGCAATCATTTCGGGTCCCCATAGCTGTAATAGGCATCATGTTTAAAGCCAATGCTTGACAAGACATCGAACTTACATTACGTAACAATATGAGGACGGGTAAACTAATCCAAAGGGGAATGGACAAGGAGAATGAGCCTCCAGATGGAAAGTTGGAGGTTCACAGTATCGAGTGAACTTGTGATCTCATCTATCTATGACCTGCCTGATAATCCCAAAAACAAAACATATACATATATATGGTATGATCTGCTGACAGCATACCCTTATTGGGATGTTGGCACACCGTTCACGGTAAAGTGTTTTGTCGTAAATGTTGCAATGCCCTGTTGCACCGCTCCTGTCCGCACCTCTGACATGCAATATATTGTAACACATCCCTCGTAAGCTGATTGCTGTTGCACCTTTCACATGACCGGCTTGCAATGCATCCGTCATTGCAACACCCCTCGCATTGGTAAAATGTAATTACTACGTAGTTGATATATGTATGTAGTAGTGTAAACGTCCGCCCACGAGTCCACCATCGCCGTCGCCGTCCGTCCCTGCAGCAGCTGGTTGTCCAAGTCGTCGTCGCCGTCGTTTGTCCCTGTGGCTGCCAGGTGAGTCGCCGTCGTCGTCATTGTCCCTGCGGCCGTGCTGGCTGCCCACATCGTCAAGGTCGTCGTCGTCACCGCCGCCGTGCCACTGCCTGTCTCTGTTACACGAGAGGTCTTTGTCGCCATCGTCTGTGACCAGGGAGGTCGTCGTTGTCGTCATTTGGGTGCAGGCGGTGTTGACGGCATTGGAACCCATGTGCACACGTCGAGTATGCACCTAGATGAGTCAAGCATAGCTGACAATGCGAAACGCTTACCTGTAACTCGTTGAGTCAGCGCAGATACTGAAAGCACACGTGTGAGTGCTAGGAGTGCGAGAGGGGGCGCGGATTAGTTGAATAATGCCAGAGACCACAGAGACGTGTCGAGTGAGGGCACGGACATGCCAAGCGCTGTAGACAACACAAAAATGGCTGAAAATGACACGAAGAACATCAGAGCTCAGTGAAACGCGTTGAAGATGCCAAACTCACCAAATGCACTCAAGATCAAGCGTGCAATATTGCTATGGAGGCGGCGCAAAACTACATCGTGCCAATGTTGCAGAGAACGCGAGAATGCCTACGTTAGAACACACCGAATGACGGAGAGAAAAGGAAACACATTTGAAGTCAAGCCGCCCAAACCGCGTGACGTGACTTACCAAATCTGAAACATTGAAGTCACGACTCCGGACCGAGTGAGCCAGTCAATATAGCATCTTGATAGGGCCATCAATAATAAATCTTCAATAAGTACTGTATGGAATCTTGACTCATTTTGCCACTTGAGTCGCCTTGTCTGCTCAATGCACAAATAATACCCCTGTAATAGTCACTAAAGTTCTATGTCATATGCTATTATTTACTATTGTCTAATGGGTTGAGGCACTCACGGAAGGAACGGGACACATAGGCATTTGGGCTTGTACAGCCACGAAGGACCTCCGCAGGCGTAGGGGCGAGACAAGCGGCAACGCTACAAATGAGAAAGAGCTACGAATGCAGAGGTACGAGTCACGAGAGCCGCGAATACAAATACACTGCGAGAAAACAATGCGGTCAAAAGAAATTACGCTTGAGATATGCTTGAAAGGAATTAGTGGAAATTATATCATAGCTTCATGTATCGTTTGTTTCCAGTGAGATCTTGATTCTTGATCCGTGGGTCGTGACTTTTTGTCTACTTCGATGTTATTGCTCGATTTGGTAAGTCGCGTCCCTTGTTCATTGTTACAATCATGGCCACGACGAACACCACACGGTGCACACTACATCACGACAACGACGACATCGAATGCCGCCACGCCCACCATGACTGATGATCACGCCCAGCGGCCCACTTTCCACTGTCACGATCACAACAGGTTACCATCGAGAACACGGACTAGTAGGACGGTAACAATAGTGACCACGACCACGACCACCATCACCTCTCTTACATGTGCTCTTGACGTCATTATAGGGAACCTCGGTGCCTAGGGCCTCAACAATCCGTTTGCTGTCTCCGACCACGACCCTTATCCGTAGATGCCAGATCGAACAGTTATATTTCGAGTCCTTCGGGTATGTTTTATGTTTTCAGCCTTGTTTGATGCATTAAACGATTGGCACGTCTGTATGCTCACTCGATTCGCCTGGGTGGCTCTCACAGCCGTTCACGACCACAGCACGACCTCAGCCCATGACGACCGCTGCCCCAACAACACTATCACGATGGCCATGATCGCCAAGGCTACCTGACCATAACCAAACGACGACAATGGCCATGACCACCACCTTGATGATGCCCCACTATCACCTCACCCTCGACGACGGCCATAATAGCCACAGGGACGAGGCGACAACAACCTCAATGGTCACGAAACGGCACTAGCCACCACCTCCTTGAACGGTGGTCCACGGCCATTACAACCACGATACGCCACCAACGCACGCACAGCAACGTATAGCCAACGGCACGGCAGCAATGGCAACAATGGCCAACACCTCCACCACTGTGATCGATGACGACGACGACCCCGGGTAGCTAAGTCTGCTGCAACCACTCTCGATCGTCATCACCACCTTCTGCTAACAGCTGTTGCAGTACAATGTCAATGACGACAGCGGCCACCCAGCGCGATGTCGACGACACCCACGATCCGTACGGAGCCATGGTAACAACAACTCTGGAGCTGCTGTTCGTACCTTTGTAGTTGTCTCTATACTTATTATGTTTTTCCTGACTGCCAATTGATTTGTTTTATTCATCACTATCGTCAAAATGTGCGAGATGAATGGATTGGAAATGTTGCATTACACTTCGTCTGGTGGGTTGCATTGCAACGATCCCTTCATTAGGCTGCTAATCCGTCTAAGTAGCTTGGCTGGCCCATTGGCCTAGTAATAAATTTGGCTTCGTAGCAAGTAGCACAAACGAGATGATTGGCTAGTGTCCATGTAATACATATCCAATACATTCACCAACACCTCAAAGTGATCATCTCAGAATGCCTCTTCTTTCCGTCAATGCTCAAGCTCGAGGTCCATATAACTATTAGCTTCTTCAATCTGATAATCGGTTAGCAAGGTACAAACTCATGACAAAATGCTTACCTTATCCAGCAGCGTCATGCATCTTTCAGTACATTCAAACATGGATTTTTGGCTCTGTAAAATCTCACGAAATATCCGCTTCTCTTCTGCACTCAAGGAGGCTGGCAGAGGTATGTTCTCGATGTCTGTAAGAGTGTGGTCAATGATAACAATTACACAAGGAGACCATAGACTCACCTTCCGACAATGCGACATCTCTGCAGCTGGAAGATACATTCACGGGGCTGTTTTCGACTGTAGATGTTGATTGGTCAGTGATGACAATTACACAATGAGAGTAGACTCACCTCCGGACAAGTGTGCAAATGCGACATCTCTGCAGCCGGGAGATGCGCTCGTGGGTCTGCTTTTGACTGTAGATTCAGATTAGTCAGTCATGACAATGACACAAAGAGAGCATAGACTTACATCCTGACAAGTGCGCAGGCGCACTGGAAGATGCGCTCTCGGGTCTGCTTTTGCCTGTAGATGTAGGTTGGTCAGTGATAACAATTACACGGAAAAACCAAGGATGAACTTGCTTTTCAACGAAGATACGCTCGCGGGTCTGCTTTTGCCTGGGGATGTAGATTGGTCAATTACACGGAAAAATCAAGTATGAACTTACCTTTCAATGAAGATACGCTCGCGGGTTTGCTTTTGCCTGAAGATGTAGATTGGTCAGTGATAACAATTTCACGGAGAAACCAAGTATGAACTTGCTCGATTCATCGTGCTTACTAGATTTCCAGGGGTTCCACTTTCTATTCGTGATATGCATCGTTGTGATGTTGTATGATGTCAAGGAGGTGGTGGTGGTGGAAGGGAATGGGCTCCGCTACTTATATACACTACATCGAAATGCATTAGGTCAGCATGCATAAAATAGGTAATGCAAGGGATTTTGCTCGGCCCAAGTCGGGACCCCCAACAAAGGCTCGCGTATGCATAATGCAAGTGCAAGCCATTGTCATGCACTTTATGCATTATGAATTAGTCAGAATAGCAAGCCTATTGTTCTTTTGTAGTATAAAAGTACGATGTAGGAGGTGTGAAGTGTTTCAGTTTCACAACCTCACTCAACCATGCCAGAAATCTGGAAAAGGAAGCCTCGTGACCCCCCTACTGTCCGGGTGCACCGATCGGACTTCATAATTGTAAGATGTGACAATATGTCACTTTCTGTGACATTTTGTGATGGCCAAGTATCCAGGGAGGCCAAGTATTTACAGTGAGCGATATAGTTGATTGGCTGACTACAACCATTACTTCATTATGTAATCACATCTTCACATTTGTTTCTGTGCACCTTAGCACCAGTTTTAAGATGTTCCCATGGTCTCTTGATGGGGTTTTTTGGTAGGGTGAAACCTATCTAAGAGATACCCTCCCTCGGTGCTACTCCCACTCAAATCCTGAAAACAGAGAGGTTCCCATCCCTATCTGGTGAGCCTCCCAGCATTCTCCACTTAATCCCCATTTGTTTTGATTTCACTTCTCCATTTCTTGTAGGTTTACATAAGCACTACAAGTGTTGTTACTCCTGAAACATGACCACATTTGGTCACTAGTACCTGAGCTGCAATATTCCCACCCTCCTGGTGAGCCTCTTCTGCCTTTCTGTGCCCTATCCCTTGCCCCTATGTACAGTACATAGTATCATATTTATTAGTGGTACTCAGAGTGGTTCTGGAACTGCTCTGGAGGTGCTCTGGACGCACTCTGGCAGCACTCTGAAGTTGGCTCTGTGGACAGGCCTGCTTTTAGCTCCGATGTGCCGAATGGTGCGGCACCCAGTCGGACTCAGAATTTATTAGTATATGTTGTATCCAAAAATCAAATAGCTAAGTCTTTAGATCTATGCCTCGTAAATCTCTCCATGAAAGCCTCCTCAATCAGCTTGATGAAACCAGCCTGGAAGTAGTGCGATCTAGGCTGGAAAACGCATGTTGTGAAATTGATAGCAGCGAGAGCGACTCAACCTCAACTTCTGAGGATCCAGACTTCCTCTTCTGCATCACCCCACCATCTCTGATCTCTCTGATCTCAACAGATTTTGACTCCAGCACTTCCGATGACTCGACAGTGGAGTGAGATAGGCGGTATGCTCGGTTTCTAAACATGATTGGGGCTCTCAGAGATGAAATAGAGCGAGCACGGCTGTGCCAATGATGCGGGCATCCCAGCTGTGCCTGCTCAACCATTTTGCCGACCATCGGCCCCACCTATTCCTTGGGCACCTTCGTGTTTGGCCAGAAATTTTTGATCGTATTCTTGACCAAATCAGCGGTCATCCAATATTCCATAATGACTCGGACAACCGCCAGGCACCAGTTGCAATCCAACTAGCAGTTTTCCTCTTCCGTGCAGGGCATTATGGGAACGCTGCATCATTGGAGGATGTGGCTCAGTGGGCTGGATTTAGCGTGGGATCGGTTGTTAATTTTTCCAACAGAGTAATGGTGGCAATACTGGATGAGCATGATACGTTCGTTAATATGCCCCCCCATGACTCAGAGGATATGGAGAGAGCTTGCACCTTCACTGAATCACGTGCATGCCCTGCATGGAGGAATGGTGTGTTTGCTACGGACGGTTCATCCATTCCACTCTTTGAAAAGCCCCATATATTCGGGGAAACTTTCTATGATAGAAAATGCAGATATTTGTTGAACTGTCAGGTATGTACTCCGACACATGTGGAATGAAACCAACTTACATGTCATAGCTTGTCATAATGCTGCACAACCTACTTGTGGTTGACTATGGGCTTGGACACCCTGGAAGCGTCCATGACACATGGGCATTTCAGGGTACTGCAGTGGCATTGGATCCCGAAAGGATGATCCCACATGACCACTGGACTTGGGCAGACAGCACATACCCTTCAGAAACGTGGTGCACCGTCCCCTTCAAAAAACCTAGGGGAGGGCGGTTAACTCAAGATCAAAATCTGTACAATAAGTACCTTTCAAAGGTATGTACTTACCTCATCCCAGTATGCATGCTGATAGCACCAAAAGATCTGCGTGTGTGTTGAACATGCATTTGCTGCATTGAAGGGCCAATTCCAAAGCCTCTGCAAGCTGCGCTTGAGGATCCAGAATGAAAAGGACATTAAAGCGGTGGTGTACTGGGTGATTTGCTGCATCATTTTGCACAACATGATCATCTGATTTGAGGAGGAAATGGGCAGTATTGTCGAACCTTCAAGCGAGTGGGCAATGAGGGAGGGAGAAGGCATGGATGACGATGATGCAGTTGCAGTTGTGGAAGCTGTTGGAACGCCAGGTCAGCAGTTTTGGATGAAGTTGTTAGACCAACTGTTCCAATTTCTTGGATGAGAGTGTACCTATTAAATGTGGAGGTCAAGGAGAGGGGGGGGGACGGCAAGAGGGAGGATGGACTTGAATAGCAGGCCCTGTTTTGTGTTGATCGGAGGATAGGAATCTGGAGATATATCTGTGTCATGTTGAAGTTCCTGCAGTGTTAGAGAATCCATGCTTGGTGCAATAGTCATAGATGTATATGTCAAGCCTAAGGGTGGACATTTTGTCGCTGTCCCAGCAAGAGGCCTTGGTAGGGGGAGCCTGTTGGTCAGAATGTGGCTGGGATGCAGACATGGTCCCTGGAGGTCTGCCCGATGTGATGTGGTGTTAGCAAGGAGAGAAAGTCACAAGGATGAGGGAGACGAGTGTGAGTGTGCAGATATGGTGTAGTAATAGGGAGGAGGCAGTGAGTGAGGGCACTGGTCTGAATAGGTTGTATGTTCGCTTCAAAGGTGTCTAACATTCAGATGAGTGACTCCCATTGCCTGCATGCGAATTAGATGAGTCCAGATAAGGTGAACAGGCTTGAGCCTTGAGTATACGCCACTCTGAAAATAAGTAACAAATGGGCGAGAATTGATGAGTAAAATTGTTCGATAAAAGAAGTTGAAATTTCTGTTGCCTGCGTGCGGATTAGATGAATGTATCGGTAAGGAGAAATGGAAAATAACGAGCGCGCAAGGACTTGCACAAGTTGGACAGCGCCCTGGGGGGACATAAGTTGGATCTATTGAACTGTAGGAGTAAACATCAGCAGGGAGGGGGGGGGGTCTGCAATCGCAATCTGAGTGACAGGGTTGATCTTGGAGCTGACACTTGCATCGCAGTGCACATTCTGCAGACCAAACAAGCGCTACATTGGATCTGGATACAGTACTGATCAGTAAGTGCAGGGGGGGACGGAGAAGCGATACGAAATGACACGAATGCATACTTAAAAGTCACAAGGCACACTGGCACCAGAACATGATACAACAAGAAAGAAGGTAAGATGGGCCAAGACAAGTCGAGACAAAAGATACAAGCAGGACACCAGGAGGCCAGGCCTAAGCAGGGGGATTGAAGGAAGTCGACGAGGAGCCTGAGCTGTTGTTGATCTTCATGAGCTCAGCGAGCTGGATTTTAAGCTGAAGGGTTTCGGCCTCCCTCTTGAAGGCATTTTCTTCGGCATTCTTCAGCTCAATGTCGAGCTTCTTGAGCTCCTGCTCCTGGTGGTGCTTAACCTCCATATCTTTCGATTGTATCTTGAGTTGCTCCTTCTTGAACTCAAGCTCCTGGTCCTTCAGAATAAACTCCATCTTTGCAATGTACCGCGTAGTCTTAGAAGAAGAAGAAGATGCTAGCATTGACTCAGCTTCTTGACTCATATCGCTGACCTGGCCTTGAAATTGAGATACATTGTTGTGGCTGGTTGGGAAAGAACTTGCCTTCATTGAAGGTGTCTTGGATGATGTAGAAAATGATGTCTTCCCTCTTCGGGAAGGGCTGGACGAGGACGATGCTGTGGAGATGGCACTTCCTGCAGAAGTGGGGGGATGAAGGTATGGCGAGCTGTGGAATGCAGAGCGGTTATCTGAAATGGGGGTGCGAGACTGGCGAAGGCCAGAAAATTGTGGCTGTCAAACAGCTGGTGGTTCTGGTGTGAGATGAAGTTGACCCTGTTGATACATCAGCAATATTCCATTAGTGATGTTTCAATGGAAATGCACCTGATCTCCTCGCATGGATACTGAGTCCATGTCCACATCTTGCTCCTCATTGCCAAAGTCCATCCCCTCCTGATCAAATCCGGGATCTCCAAATGCTTCACCCTCATTCATCACTGGACCCTCATGGTGAGGTTCCTTGTCCTTGATTTCTCCATCCTCAAATTGTTGATCGTCTCGCATCTCACCTCCACCATCCAAACAGTCCCTTTCCTCTCCTGGAGTGGTGGGTGTCCCCGCTGCTGTTTTGTTTGGAAAGGTGCTCATGTAACCATCTGAGTTTTTGACCAGTGTGGAATTGACCAGGTCAGAGTCGAATGAGGGGTTTCCCTGCCAGATGGAATGTAGGTCGTCATACCAGGGCATGGTGTGAAGAACAGCTTCTGTAGGAGTTACATGCTGATTAGTGTGGGTAGTTTCACTGAATTGATCAAATAACATACAATGGAGGTTTGAATAATTTGGATGTCCAGGAACGACACCTTCCCCCGACTGCTTAAAGCGTGCACGGCATTTGCGATATAATCCCTTTAACCTAAATGACTATTAACAGATCTTGGATTGGAGCATGGAGGGAAACTCACATAGTAATGCGATTGCCTACACTGGCTTGGAATTTTGCCGGGGCCGCTGCATATGCATCCTTGTACTGTGAATCATTCTTGAATACAGCTTCAGCGACTATCGCTTGGACTTCTTTCTTGTTGTGGCCCACTGGCCCCTCGTTGGATGAAGGTGGAGCGCCCCCCAAGTTTTTATCGCTGAAAAGAATTCTCCAGTTTGAAGGGTGGCTAAGCAGCCAGTCAACAAGGATATTGAGAAACCGCTTCTTGACTCCGCTCCAGTTGGCACCCCATTCAGGACCCTGAAAAAACTGAACAGCAACACCAAAGAGCAGAGCCCGTCGACACCACGCCCGACATTAAGAAAGCAGTTCTATCTTAGGCTTTAGACATCTGAAGCATATACACTTGCCATCCAGCGAATAGACCCATAGACACCATCGTCTCGTCACACTTTGGCACCTCTATACAAACCCCCTAGACTCCGCCCTGTTCCACATCCTCAATAGACTCGCCCGTTACAACCCTACAATCGCATCAGCCATGAGTGATAGCGACAATGGGCCACCAGGCGACCCTCCCCCAGTAGCAACCCCCCCGATCACTATCCCCCACCCACGCACGACAATAAACACCAGGAGGCAAACCTCAGTATATGGAAAGCTAATGACAGGCAAAACTAAAGAGGATCTTATCAATCACCCCTCTATCACCTCGTCAATAACCTCTGCAGCCCAGGCAAAGAAACACCTAATCGAGCACACACTCATCAGAGCAGACCAGGACCCCGACCACTCCTCCCTCTGCCTAGCCCTGCTCAACGTTGCACACACAGCCCCAGGCATCACAGCTATCGCAGCCGACGCTATCCACTCAGTAGCCATCCTACTGGACTCGTTACCATTGGACTGTACTCCCCCTACACCTCCCACCCCCTCCTCCCAACTGGACTTACTATCCAACGTAATTGAGAATCAGATCAAATCCTTGAAGGAATGCATAGAAGAAGCCCGCAGAACCACAGAGACCAACAGAACCTCAGCAGAATCCCTCTCCAGAACAGTTGAAGAAGCAAGAAACAAGTTGCACGGGGTGGCTCAATACATCAGTGACACAGCAGACGAACTAACTGGAATCCCAGCCCAGATCAAGGAAGCCATCCCCATTGTCACTGCCCCTCCACCCCAGCAAGAACCCTCCCACACTATGTACAGAGAAGTCCTAATGACGGAGTCGCCCTTCAATAGACCTGCCCCGAACACAACTACCCACTGCTCAGATGACACCAGAGCAAACGCAGCTATAAAAGACAGGCAACTACTACTCAACATCGGACAAGACCACCCCTCCATCAACGAAGACACCCCATGCAGTGAAGTAATCAATCAGATTCAAAAGCACTAATGAACCTACAGGATCCAAATGGACCCAACCTATGAGCCAAGGCCCTTACTCCCACTTGTAACGGCAGGTATATCATTGAACTGGCCTCAGCGGAAGTGGCAACATGGGTAAGAGACCCCGAAAGCTGATACTAATGGAAAGTCTAGGCGGCAGCGTATGCATAAAAGACAGAACATTCAACCTACTAGTCCCATTCGTTCTGATCACAACAAAAGTCGACAACAAACACACGCTACGGGAAATAGAGAAGACCAATGACATCCCCTCCAACTCCATCACTCAAATGAAATGGATCAAGGACCCCCAAAGGCAAGGGAGAAACCAACGAGTTGCACACGCTCTGATGTCTCTCAACAATCCTAAAGCAGCAAACAAACTTATATGTGATGGCATGTATCTTGACTACGGAAGGCTACGCCTGTACAAAGACAAGAAAGAACCCCTACGATGCCTCAAATGCCAGAGATGGGGCCATATGGCCAAAAACTGCACAGAGGTAAAAGACACCTGCGGCACCTGTGCGGGAGAACACCGCCATTCCAAATGCAACTCCTACCGCACCTACTACTGCATCAGCTGTAAGTCGTCATCGCACAGCAGCTCAGACAAGGAATGCCCCGAATACAAAGCCCAACTTGAGTCACTCAATGCATGCACCCCAGAGAACTCGATGCCATACTTCCCAACCGAAGAGCCCTGGATGCAAGTCTCACTCCCCCCCAAACCCTTGGGGCCTATCATCCACTCTCAGCCCCCCTCAGAAAGAACACACCCTCCAGGCCCCACGAACGTCCAGCAACAAACAATCAACCGGATGCTACAACGACAAGAGCAAAATCCCCAGCAGACACCCTCAGCTCCTATCATCAATGGAAGAACATTAGTGCCCCTTGGACGCAGCAAACCCATACACACATCCACACCCTCCAGCCCAGCAGCCCCAGATAAAACACCCTCCACCCCCCCTCCGCCCACCCATCTTATTGACAATGCTGACCTACCCCCCACGATCCTGGCACTCTCCCTGCTCCACTTTCCTGGGAACCTCCCACCAACCCCTCATTCTCAAGAACACCCCACACCACAAGAAGTACCCCCACCTCCCCCTCCCTCCTCACCTACCCTATGAACACACAAATAGAACACACCACTCCCCACCAGCAACTATGAATCTGGCAGCAGAACCTCAACACCTCCCACACAGCCCAACTCACGCTCCTCAACAGCCCCATATCGGACGAATGGGACATCCTGGCCTTGCAAGAGCCAGCCCTGAACTTGCTGAACAACACCAGGGCCAGCTCACACTGGAGAGTAGCGTATCCAACCCGCAAGTATACTCATGGAGACAAACCCAGAGTGGTAACATTAGTTAACTCCAAACTCAGCACTAACACTTGGAAACAGATCTCCTTCCCATCAAGAGACATTGTGATCATCCAGCTTGAAACGTCAGGTGGACAGTGCACGGTGGTCAACATATACAATGACAACACCCACAATGAGACTGTTGATGCACTGGAACGGTTCTTGAATGACAACATCCAAGAGCTGCGGCCAGCTGAAGGCGACCACATGCTGTGGCTAGGTGACTTCAACCGGCACCACCCCCTCTGGGATGAAGACCACAACAGCCACCTATTCATGGCGGCGGCCCTAGAGGCCTCAGGAAAGCTACTGGAACTGGTCACTGACTATAGCATGGTACAGATCCTCCCCAAAGACGTACCAACACTACAGTCGTCAAGTACGCAGAGCTGGACACGACCAGACAATGTATTCTGTACAGAACACACAAGCGGATACCTCGTATCCTGCAACACGGCACCAGAAAAACAAGGCCCCAAGACTGACCACCTCCCCATCCTCACAATACTTGAGATGTCAACCACGGCCTCCGATGAAAGCCCATCCTGGAATTATCGTAGCGTGGACTGGGAAAAGTTCCATTCATCACTAAAAGACTCGCTAACTGAACTTGCAGGACCACCTTGAGTACTGGAAACAGCCGATGAATTCCAGCTAATGGCATGCAAGTTAGACGAGGCCTTGCATTGCATGGTAGAGTCCAAAGTCCCCAAGACCCACCCTCACCCCCACAAGAAACGATGGTGGACGGAAGACCTAACCAAACTGGCTGACGAACTCAAACAGCTACACAAAACTGCCCACAGGTACTGAGCGCTGCCAGAACACACCGTTCATAATCAGCTACGCGAGAAGGAGAACACCCTAAGCAAAGAAATCTGCAAGACGAAGGAAGACCACTGGAAGAACTGGCTCAATGACATGGTTGGCACTGATATTTGGATAGCGCACAAGTACATCTCAAACCCAGGGGGAGATGGCAGCAAGACGCGAATCCCCACCCTGCAAATGACCACCCCAGATGGGCAAATCACCCAGGCGACAACAAACGAGGAAAAAAGCACAGTACTAGCTCAAGCTTTATTCCCCCCTCCTCCTGATGAATCCACAGTCCCCACTGACTACCTTTATCCAGAACCGGCAGAGCGTTGGACCCAGATCACAAGAGAACAATTAACACAGGCCATCAACAACCTCAGTTCGTACAAGGCCCCGGGACCAGATGGCGTAGCAAACATCGTGTTCCAACAATGCCAAATACTCATAGATTATCTCCTCCCCCTCTTCAATGCAGTCATCAACCTAAGAACCTACTATGACCCTTGGCACGAGTCAATCACAGTAATCCTATGCAAACCAGGAAAACCTGACTACTTGATCCCGAAAGCCTACCGCCCCATAGCTCTACTGAACACCACAGCAAAGCTATTATCCGCCATAGTAGCAGATCGCATGTCATACATCCTGGAGGTGCACAACCTCCTTCCAGACACTCACTTCGGCGGAAGACCAGGACACTCAACAGAAGACTCACTCCACCTACTGGAGAACACCGTTCGACACACTTGGAGACAGAAGAAAGTCATGTCAGCACTCTTCCTTGACATCGAGGGGGCATTCCCCAATGCAGTCACCGACCGCCTGATCCACAACATGAAGAGACACCGACTCCCCCCGGAAATCATCAGTTTCACGGACAAGATGCTCCGCGGAAGAAAAACAAGACTACGCTTTGACGACTATACCTCTGAATGGTTCGATATAGCAAATGGCATTGGACAAGGCGATCCTCTATCCATGATATTGTACATCATTTACGACTCTGACCTGGTGAGAACAGCCACAGGAAAGCAGGAATTAACCCTAGCATTCGTAGATGATACGGCCTTCCTAGCCATAGGGAGGACGTTTCAAGAGACGCACCAGATACTGCATGACATGTTGGAAAGAAGCGGAGGAGGATTTGAGTGGTCTATGCAACACAATTCTCGTTTCGCCCCGAATAAATTTGCACTAATTGACTTCTCTCTAAACAGATCCAGGGAGTGGCCTCCTTTAGTGATCTGAGAAGCCACCATAGTCCCCTCCCCCACTCATAAATTCCTTGGCGTCATACTAGACCAAGAACTCCATTGGAAGGAACACACAGCATATGCCATTGCAAAAGGCACACACTACGGAATACTTCTCCGACGGCTATCCAAAACGGCACAGGGGGTACCCACAAAGCTTATACGTCAGCTGTACCAGACAGTAGCAGTACCTTGCACACTCTATGCTGCAAGTGTTTGGCTTCGTCCAACCTACAACAGGACATTGAACACCCCCATACGAGGCTCCCTAGGTATAGCAAAGAAAATCACTCAGACACAAAGAACAGCACTTCTGGCTATCACTGGCGCAATGAGGACCTCCCTGACTGACTCCCTCGAGTTCCACGCCAATCTGTATCCAGGACCTCTTCTGATCCAACATGCACTCTTCAACTCCCTCACACGTATATCCACCCTCCCACCCCGCCACCCACTTAACCCCATAGTAACCTGCATAGCCAAACGAGGACCGGTTAAACACCATCAATCAGCACTCCACATCATGATGAGGAACCTTGCAGTAGACCCAAGGAGGATAGAAACAATACACCCCCGTCCCATCCACCCAAACTCACACTCCCCCTTCTCCGTCTCGATAGCCTACTCTAAGGAAGACACCATCACCGAGTTTCAACAATGTGCCTCATGCACCATGGTATTGACTGACGGCTCTAGCACCAACAGGAAAGTGGGAGCAGCGGCCTCCCTCTATGTGGATTTCACCCATGTAGCAACACTACGTTACCACCTAGGAGATGACACCAAGCACACTGTATTCGAGGCTGAAGCAGTCGGGCTAATCCTCACAGCCCGGCTCCTGGCGATCAGAAATGAGGCAACCTTCCCAGCATCGATATTCGCCGACAACCAAGCAGTGATTAGATCAGGTGTACGCCCTTCAGCCAAACCCGGTCACTATTTACTGCTCCATTTCAGAAAACTAGTACGATACCTACAGGAGAAAAAAGACCTTGACGACAAGGCAATAAGCCTGAACTGGATAGCTGGGCATGCGGATATAGAGGGCAATGAACTAGCTGACAGGGAAGCCAAACTTGCGGCACTCAAAAAGGAAAAAGCCAGCCCACGGAGAGAATTGCCAAAAATGCTGTGGAAAAGCCTTCCACTAAGCACCTCCGCTGTCAAGCAGTCACACAACAACCAACTCCAGAAGAAATGGCATGAAACCTGGGAAAACTCACCCCATCACCCTCACATCAAAGCGATAGACCCCTCAAACACACCGAAGTCATTCCTGCGCCTAGCAGGACACCTGAAGAAGAAACACACAGCAATCTATACCCAACTCCGCACCGGCCACATCCCATTGAACAAGCACTTATACAGGATCAAGAAAAGCGCCTCCCCTAAGTGTCTCCAATGCAGTGACGACCAAATAGAATCAGTCCATCATTTCTTATTCGACTGCTCTAGGTACGACAGAGAATGGCACATCCTCCAACAAAAGTTAGGCCGAGATGCATCGTCAACTCCCCACCTCCTGTCCGGGAAATCCGCACAACAAGCACTATTCAGGTACATTGACAGCACCAAACGCCTACACTCGGTCTTTGGCGACATCCCCACCCCTCCCAAAAGCAATAACTCAAAACGTCCAAAACCTATGGGGCAACACCAAACGTAATGCCACACCCAACATGCCCTCTGTTATGCAGCATGCCAAATAGCTCCATCCATGCCTCTCCTCTCACTCGGTGATGCTTATCCGTAGCACTTTACCATCCTGACACATCCCCCCACACAGAAACGATATCAAATAGCAAGGCTAGATGTCACCATCGTAAATGCCATCGCATAGAAGAGAGATACTAGTCCCAGTGAACTGTGATGAAGAACACCTCATGATAAGATCGTTCTCATCTGTTGACGCAAATGTCACAGACCTCAATCAACCCGACCCATCCAAGAGGGACGCATTACAATGCATCAAGACCGGCGTACCACCACACTTCCCCCATCCGCATAACAGACACAGCATAACACGCCAGTAGCTCTAAGCTCACACCTGCTGGCATCAACGCGGAAACGGCCCTAACTGGCCACAGGAAGCATGGAGTAGTACACTTGAACCCCTCTTGGTTCCGCTAGCTCATTACTGAGCGGCCGGGACTGTGTCTGGATAGAACCCAAGACAGACACACAGTTAAATTCCTCCCCAATCTGCCAAGACGGCACGACTAAAACGTGCGGCGGGAACATGGCGGACTCCTGGGGGACCTTACAGTCCTGGCTGGGGGGGCATTTGTGTGTCAGGGGAGGAATCAGGCCACAGGAGGCCTTAGATACATAACCTACAGATAGTAGAGTGCAATATGGGGTGTATCACCTCGAAGCACTATAAATTCCAATTAAAAAAAAAAAAAAAAACAAGGATATCAGTGCAAGTACTAGCATCCCAGCTGATATTCTTCAACTGAGGGCTTTCCACAGGCACATTTTCAGTAGCAATGATGGCTTGCTGGCTGGATCTGGCCGGGGTCTTCCCCTTGCTCCCACCGCGAGTAGATTTGGTGGTCGATGCATGACCAGAACCTGAGTTCCCAGGGGGCCTTTTGGCTCCCCCTTGGTGGGGTTGTTCACTCGAAGAGGCCATGGGTCGAGTAGAGATGGTCCGTAGTCGAGCAGAGCACCGAATGTTAGGTCGTAGGGGAGACATCACTTTTCAAACCCCGCCATGGTGATGCGGTGTTGCAAATTCTGATTCCAGAACAGTTCCAGAGCGGTTCCAGCGCCACTCTGAGTACCACTATTATATGAATATTTAAGACCATAACTAGATCCTCAAATGAATGTGTCAGAGGCTCTGGATGGTTGGAAAAATAGTTAGGGGTAAAAACAAAAAAGGCTTCGCATTTTTGATACATTGGACATACACACTTCTAAATTACATCCCCTTCAAGGGGCCATATGTACCTACAACATATACCAAGCACATTTGATGGGGTGGAGCCTCTGAAGTGCTGTGTCACATTCTCCTCCTCCTGGTAATACACCCTGGGAGGCTCTTACTGTGAGTGTTGGTACCTTTGGGATGGTTTGTAACTGTAGTAGTATACTATTACCACCTGTCTATCACATAAACTGGGAGACAGGCCACTATAAAGGTGAGCAGGAACTACTTTTATGAAAATAGGGGCTTTATTGGTCCCCAGAGTGACTATCTATATTATGAGTATCTAGGAGGCTCTATAATACTATATAGTAGTCACTGTACCATCACCAAGTCCATAACCTGATGTGGAAGAGCAGGGGAAGCAAAATGATATCACCATACATCAGGAAAGTTACAAGGGTCTACATTTGTCTGACACAGTCTGTGCCAGATCGCCAGATGTGTCAGACAATGTAGACATCTGACTTGACTGCTTATTAATATCAACAGTCGTCTGGCACATCTGACCCTGTCTGACATGTCTGACAGCGACTGCGTGATTCGGCAAGGATGCATCAGATCATCAGACCATCCGCAGATGCATCAGACCATCCTCAGATTGCCAGACTGTCAGATCCAAGTCAGATATGACTGTAATAACCACGGGCCACTGTTGACCATTGCATTAAACACTGTAGTCTAATTAAAATGAACTCTAATCAACTGAGCAAGCACAATTAACCAAAACTAATGGGTGTCCATCAGCAATTTGTCGAGTGTCTGAAGTGTCTGGGACAGACCATGTCAGACATGTCAGATACATCAGGTGTCCCAGACCTGTGTCTGAATTCAGGCATGTTCCTTTCTGGGTCAAGCATAATTGTCTGGAGTCTGTCTGGTCACAGTCTATTCAGCCCACATCAGACCCCATCCAGATACACTACAGACATATATTACAGGTTCTTCTCAGCCTATTCTGTCTGGTCACAGGTCTATTCAGCCCTTGTCAGACAGCAGCCAGATACACCACAGATATGTATTACAGGCTCCTCCCAGCCTATTTAGCAGCTCTCAGACCATTCCAGACACTGGTAATAATGACCAAATGAAATATATAATTGGGTGGCTTATAGGTATAATTGGTACTGTAGTATATATGTACTACAATCCTGGTTCCAACTAGTGTTCCAAAGTCCAGTCACAACTGAAGGGAAAACACCCTTGGCAGCAGTTTTTTCACGTTCCCACAACCTTTAGATATATTTTTTGTGTACCTAATAATGTACCCAATAGATGCCGTCTTCAGGGGAGGCTCCTGCCAATTCCAGAAATGGTCGAGAGCCCCTGATCGCAGTTTATTAGGCCCGATCAACGTTGCGAAGAAGGTGTGCTGAGCATCTTGTGAGGTCCGTTGATCCATTGTGCATCGTGTGTTGAGGGTTGTACATCCTCCTGTCCCGTCTATCTGGCATTGCATGGAGGGTCCGCAGAGGGTTTTCCATCCGTCCTAAGAGGTTGCACAAAATCTTTTTATGTTTTTCTTATGTTTGCAGCTGGGTATTACTGAGGTATTTTAGAGGG
>Ga0307518_10001142_pt1 | contig 19924 bp, 26 predicted proteins | sample 25_EM_MG_FD_203889 | JGI IMG/M metagenome (GOLD analysis project Ga0307518, IMG submission 203889) | Populus trichocarpa ectomycorrhiza microbial communities from riparian zone in the Pacific Northwest, United States - 25_EM | ecosystem: Host-associated > Plants > Roots > Unclassified | place...
TTAGCCCACTCGTATGACATGGGGATGCACCATGGCTGGGCCCTATCTCAGCTGGTCATGTAGCACGGCCGATTGTCAGCTTCGTCTGTCCGTGTTGTATGGGACAATGCAGGTGCATTATGTGCTGGACCTGCAGTGTCTTCAAGAATAGTAACTGTTCTAACCCAATGGTTGCACGTCATTTTCATTCGGGAAGGGAGCAGGACAGCGATCAAGTCGCTCGTGCCCACAGATCAGTTGCGATTGAAGAAGATAGTCGATCAATCATTGAGGGTACTCATTCGGGATCCCCAAACTGTGGAGCAATCTCTCTTGTTTTAAATATCCACCCACCAACAGGTAAGAATGCTTGTACTCACGATAACATCGTTGGCCAATAGAGCGGGTTCCCCCAAACAAAATCAGCTCAAATCAAAGCACGTTCCTTTCATGCAGTGATCTGGGATAATCGATGAGGCTGAAGGTGGTGAGGCCCCCCTCTGCAATGCATACCTCCACCAATCGCCCTTGTGAACAGCTTTTCGGGGGCGTTGTGATACACAAGTTATGGGGACAAGACATGGGTGATTGGCGCTGATTCCACGAAGACTGCACAGACTTGGTTGATCGTTCCTCTGACTTCCGGGGTGTCCTTTGGTGTACTTTTAAACGGTTTCACTCGGCTGGCCGATGATGTACCAAGAGATGCGTATGGGCAGGCGGAAGGCGATGCAGAGTTTTTCTTTGATTCTCAAGTTAAGCAAGCGCTCACGATCATTTTATAAATCCGCCTGAGATGTTCGATCGGACTCTGCATAAGCAAGTGCCAAGACGCCGGATTTATGTATTCAAGCCCTCCATGTACATTCGAGGTTTATTGCACAAATACATCGGATACATCGACGTTGGACCCAGAGATGCCGAGTGAGCACAACCAAAAGCTTCTGGATAAATGTCACCGTTTCTCAGTCGTCCCGCGAAACCAGCTAACAGGTGCTCTCCAGGGCTTATTAACACATTTTGCGAGGTTCTGATATATCCAGCTGGGTCTTTCCCGAAATATGCGCAGTTCCTCTTTATCCGGCGATATATGCACCACGCCCTCCCATGAGAACCTCTACGATGGCTCGATGGATGCGCTCATGAATCAAGCTGTGCACTTGCTTCTTCACTCAGTTTCGCGACAGAGGCTCTTCCATGCAGCAGAATCTCGACTACGTTACACTTAATGGTGCAACAGATATGCCTTTAATACAGCAAACACCGCAGACCCACTACTACAGCTTGTTAGCTGCACTGAGTGGTGCGACAGGGGTATCTCTCTTGCACCAGCCACCCCACTACAACATCTGGCCAGCTGCAAGTAGTGTGGCGGAGGTGCACCAGATGCCCCACTACGACGGACCAACGACCAGGTGGGTTGACTTCATTTGGCTTCATCGCCGCCAACTGATCTACGCAGCCCGTCTTCGCTGGCCAATGCCCCTGATAATGTCCCGAGTGCTGTGCGTTGTCCTACCTCATGCTTGACCATTAGGTGTTGATGGAACATTGTCTTCTTGAATAACAGGATTTAACCCATCCCATCTTAATATGTCAGTGGCAGGGCGCGAATGGAATGCCATGCAACGCTCCTATCACCTACGAGGCTGTTCCCCGTCATTTTAAGACGGTTCACGGAATCAAGGACATGAGTCGCAAGACCAAACTTCAATGTAGATGCGCCCAACTGCCAAAGCACAGTTGTGCGTCATAATTTTGTTCGACATGTGCGTGAAGCACACCTTGGCAGTAAGCGACGTAAAGCCGCGAAGAATTGAAGGACCAGATCTTAATGTATGTCATTCATTTTTTTTCTCCCTTAGATCCATGTCAGACGCCGATTGTTTGCCTTTAGTAGAATTTTAAGTCTCCAAGTTACTACTACACTCCTGTTGACTCGAGGCAGGCTAGAGAGTGTTGGGTTGTTTGAGGCTGGCGCAAAAGAGATCGGTGTTCTGATTAATGTTAACGATTGCCCCAAATTCAGAATGTGCCATGTTCTTGTAAATGCTGCAGTCACCACTGTGTGCAGGGGAAATCTGGGAAGTCGCTCACAACTTTCGAGTCATGTTCCAGCCGGCAACTAATTCCGCATTGAGATACCAGCTCTGATGTCTGCTACGTAAGCAATATTCTCCAGAGAACCGATATTATTTCTCCTAGCACTGCCGCCCTTGTTTGTAACTCTGGAACATCACTTCTCTAGGGCAGAGACTACACCAAACGAATCCAGTCTTGCTGAGCTCTACTCCCCGCCTATCCCTCAGAAATTACTCAACATCTCCTCTGTCCAACATACACCTGCGCGGTATCCTCAGTATTGAACTGTCCACACTAAGTATCGGGAAGTGGAAATGGCTCTCTTCGGACCTGTGGACGACAGTCCGGCGGTGCTGCCTTACGAGCTCAATACGCGGTTCGTCACAGACCTGGCGCGGGCGACGCGGTGCAGGGGCTCCTATTGGTTCCAGACACATACCGCCACAGACACAGCACAACCGCCGGTAGCCGCTCGTTCATACTACATATGTATAGTAGAGATAGCTCTCAGTGACAGGTGTTTACAAGTCGCGTGCACTGCCTTACTGTTTATTCGGTTGGCTGCAACCTACTTGCCGCTTATCCCTCGGAAATTCTCCTCTGTCCAACATACACCTGCGCGGTATCCTCAGCACACTGACCACACCATCAGGAAGTGATTCTCCGGAATTGTGGACGACAAGCTGATGCTGTACAGCTTTGTCACGGATTGGGCGCGGGCGACGCAGATGCGGATTGGTTCGGACTGGGAAGTTGGAGTGCAGCAGAGGTGCCACTGGAGGTGAAAAACCACCTCGAACACGATGTGGGATCCAAAGTTCGTGCAGGAGCTCCTGTTGTGCATGCTTTACCATATATATACTCGGTGACCGGTGACCAATGATGGGCGTTTATATAAGTCGCATGCCTTACTTGCCTATTCGGTTGGCTGCAACAGGCAACAGCAACCCAGAAAACGAGACTCTATGGGGGCAGCCCCCAGAACGTACCATAAGTCCAGGGACGAGTGTCTGAAGCAGGTTCACAAGGTGGCGAGGGTTAAGAACCTAGTAAAACTCTGTAAACGTCTGCGACAACCGAACCTTAACCACGCACCATGGCACAACTGCAAATGTAGAGATTGCAAAAGGGACCGGTCGAAAGGATGCCAAGACCCGCACAAGTGTGCGAGCACGGCAGAAGCCATCACCCTTAATCTGTCTTTAAAGTTTGACCCGACTGCTCCGACCCAAAAAGATGGACTCACCCTGACCCACCGATGCCTAGAAAAGAATGCAAGGGCAGACGTTGCCAGAGGAGACGAGATCATTTTCAACCCGTCCATGACAACGAGAGCCAACCTCTCAGACTGCCTCAGAGTCTTCCCCCAACAACCCCCCCCTACCACTCCAGCGCTCCGGCTACCGGGGGATAACACAGCCGCCCCTCTGATGATTTTCACAGATGGGTCGTGCCTCCATAACGGCCAACACAATGCTACCTGCGGAGCAGGCATATGGCTTGCCAATGAACACCCCTTGAACAGAGCAGTCCGAGTACCAGGACCCACACAATCCAACCAAACTGGTGAGATTGCTGCAATAGTGGTCGCGCTGCAGGTCGCGCCCCACTCGGCAGACCTGACAATAATCACGGACTCCAGATACGCTATACAAAGCCTCACCCAATCACTAGAACATCACGAGGATATAGCGTGGGTCAGAGTCCCCAACGCAGACTGGATAAGAGCGGCGGCCTACCATCTCCGGAAAAGAAGCGCCCCCACCCGCCTTAAATGGGTGAAAGGCCATGACGGCACAGCTGGGAACGAAGAGGCTGATCGGCTGGCAGCGGAAGGGGCGAACAAACCCACCTACGATGTCATTGATCTTTCAATCCCGCCCAATTTCGATCCGACAGGTCTCCGCCTGAGCACGCTGACCCAGGCCTCCGCATACGCATTTCTGAGCAACCTAGACCCCCCTCGACCCTCCAATAGAGCACGGATCAACCTAGAACGAATTCGCGCCACACTAGTGGATGTTAACGGACGAGAAGAGTCAGACCCCCACCTATGGATAAAATGCAGACACCCGGATATAAGACGCCCAATCCAAACGTTCCTCTACAAGGCCCTACATGGCGCATTCCGAATAGGCGACTTCTGGAACGACATACCCCAATACGCCCACAGAGCGCACTGCTCTAGTTGTAATGAAGCACCGGAGTCCCTTGAACACATACTGATAGACTGTGATAACATCGTAATCTCCACTATCTGGAATCTAGCGCGACAAACATGGCCAACATCCTTTGGCCCGTGGCCAGCCATACACCTGGGACTAATCCTAGGATGCGGGAGCATCGCCCTCCCGCTCCAGAACGATGATAAAGTAATAAGATGTGGCCCATCTAGGCTCCTTCGCATCCTGATATCAGAATCCGCGCATCTCATCTGGGTCCTACGCTGCGAACGAACTATACGAGGAGTCAACCACTCAACTGAAACTGTGAAATCAAGGTGGTGTAATAAAATTAACCAACGCATCGACCTTGACAGGCACCTCGCCTCCATGTACAACCGAAAGCCTGTCACCAAAAAGCTGGTGGAAGACACATGGCGGGCCATACTCCTCGAGCAGCTACCCTCCCTAGAGGAGGACTGGATCACTAACTTTGAGGTTTTAGTGGGTATCACGCTTACCAGGCCCCCTACGTAGAACGGGGACACCAGTGAGCTTACGGAGCCCCACACACCCCGCCGCAAGGCGGACAGTGCGTAAGAGCATTTTTCCTCGGACCGGCCGTCTCTCCGGGGCGGCCGACTTAGTGTTTGTGTAGGACTAGACTAGTCGGTCGCTACACAATATTATCACTTGTCCAAAAAAAAAAAGAAAACGAGACTCAGGCGGTGAATTCGCTGCAGACCTTGCTGCGCAGTTCAGCCCCACTGTGGAATGCACACGTTCGTGGGACAACCCAGACCCGGCGTTGTTTTGGGTCGTCATCGACAATAATATGAACCTGGAAGTGCTCCTTGCTTCGTCGGCATAACAGTTATTGGATGAAGTGCTCATGCTCCTTGAACGAGAATGTCAAGGAAATCTACAGGTATTATTTGCAGAAGTCATTCAGTTCTGTCAATAATAATTTTATCAATTCAGGGCTGGTATGATGTCAATCGGGTCCGAGACAAGTCACTCAAGCTTCATGCACAAACTGGCAACAGCGCACTGGTGGACATTGCGGTATCGCATGCAGACAGGACGTTGGGCAACCACGTGGGGCCGAACGGGTCGTCGTGGAGTACAATGCGACGACCGAAGAGGTGATCAGGCGAGTTACAGCGCAGGGGTATAGCGACAACAGTACCTGGAGTCGGGCCAGGCGTGGGGTATCCATGGATTCGCGAACAGTACGTTGGGTCCCGATCTGTTATTATAGGGTGGTCTTGGTAAAAATTTAAATAGTGTTTGTGCATATCGAGAACATGAGCTACTTGGAGACCTCGCGCAAGATGGCGACTTACTTCCTGGGTAACCTTCCTCTTGACAGCCACGGTGCGTGAAGTGTATTCCACCACATCCGTTTCTCATGATTTCATGATAGGGACTTTGATGTGCCGCTGGTGCCAATGCGTCCCGCTGATAATACCTCTGCGGCGACGATAGTGTACATGGGTCTCTTACTCCTCGCACAACAAGAAAATTCCCTTTCACAGGACTGGCAATGGATGTCTGGCACGTGGAAGGTATTGATCCTCAAGTTGTACAATCACTAGTTAAACTGCGTTTAAACACGTTTCCCCTGAAAATCATTGATGCGGTCACGCACCTTGCATGGAAGCCTTCCTGACAATCGCTCTTATCTAACGGAATGGTGAACGACCATTATCCTTCTGGCAACAATGATACCATCTATGGCATGTTTCCATTCGTGAGTTTTACTGACAATCAGGAGCTCCACTCATTTGCGACAGGCGACTATTATTATTTGAAAGTTGAGGACGAGCTCGTCAAGATGGGATTTGCACATTCTAAGAATGGGTTCTTTCAGGGTCACTGAGGATCAGCATGAGATCGCTCCAGGAAGTGAACTTGGTTGCGGCGGTATCTCCCGATTCATGGGAATTTTCCTGTTCATTGGCCGCTGCGCCAATCGTCAATGTACTGGTTGATTTGATAGTATCGATACGAACCAAAATGAAACATATGAACTGAAGATAGTACGGCCCACTACTTACATACAAAGAAGTCAGGTCCAACAGACCTCGCCGGACAAACAGAGATACTAATAGGAGTATTGAAGTTTGAAATTTCGAAGTTCCGTTTGTGTGTATCATGTGCCACCGGTGACCGACTCCAGTCACGGTGGTCAGTCGACGCCGAGTGCGGATAGGCCTGCCGCGGATGCAATCGTCCCGAGACAATATTAAGCCTTCAAGCTTCAAGCTTCAAGGTACAGCGAGTATATATTGGTTGAATAGAAGTTGAGTCCCTTCGCCCTAGTACCTCTGAGTGCCTAAGCTTGCCAGCTATCCTCCTTGCCCCCTCAGCCGCATCGCTCAGCCGTATCGCGCTCGTTATCTCAACATATCGAAACGTCCGCGTCATCGTCACCCCCCGGCGCAACTATCGAGGTTGTACTAGTAACCACGCGTAATGTTTTCGCGATATGATTGTCACACACTTAGGTTTGACTCGCTATACGATAACTAAATTTTACATTCTCATTAGCCTGAACTTTGATAACGACTGGAGGGCTCAAGGGATCATTCTCCACGGGCACTGTTCAGTACGGGGCCAATTAGTAGAGCGGCGTACATATGGAGATCGCGGCTGTCTTGACACTATTGGTCACCCGAAGCCGAAGCCCGACAGAAGATAGGTTGTTCCTCCAAATCGGAGGACCAAGGCTGACCCTAGTACAGAGCATTTGTGAACGACCTGGGAGGACATAGATAATACAGCTAGGATTCAGTAGACATTGCACAGACAATGCAACTGATACATGCCAGTCATTTGTAGTGGTGGCACCAAGAGGGGGTATATGCTTTGTCAGTCAGCGACTCCAGTGTAGTCTCCCCAAGGCAGACCAAAGATTCGATGGAAGTTCCCACTCCAGTGCAAACCAAGCCTTCGCGACGGTTTTAGCAACACGTGAACGTTAACTCTGACACTCGATGATCCAAGACCAGTGGCCAAAATAGTTCTTAAGCACTGGCAAATGTGGTACTATGTCGTCTCTGATCAATTTGGGTGGTTACATGGGTGTGAGGGAATCAGCGTTTGAGCGTCATACTGGGTTTGAATCGGTGCATAGCCAAGTCCCTAGGATAAGTACCGCCTCACATGCACACTCGAACTTCGCATGTGTGGGAACTTGGAAGGAGCGCGGGTTTTGACCTGTTTTGACCAGCTCTTGAACGTGAACCCTGCACGTCACCACCACGACTCACGAAACATCACCCGTGATGTGGGACTCACCACGAGGTTTGGCGCAAGCGCTTTCGCATCCTACATAAGTATCATTCTCCGCAGTAAATGAGCGCGTTCTCAGGGTATACACGAGGTGAATAAGGGTATGTACCGTGAGGTCAAACATCACATGGTACTGAACCAATTGGGAACTGGGCAAGACACAGTTCAGGAAGCTGTCAGGATTCGGGAAGGGTCGGTCCTCTAAAAGAGGAAGTGGGAACCAAGCCTCCCCATTATGCACAGCATTGTGAATGAACTCCACTGAAAGAAAATCAATGAGACTGCTGCCTAAATGCAGGGTATATCTAGTAAGACAGAATCGTAGACAAAGAGCATAGCGTGATTGCACATGGGTCACTAGTTGGGAACTGCAGGTATACGGCTTACCAGATATTTAAGTCGGTGAATCCAGTGTAAAACCGTAAGATAGGCGGCCTCCACTACGGTTTCTGTTTTGCCAGTAACACGAGAGCGTAAATCCCCTGTGCTCAAACCCTTCCTGATAGTTTCGAATTGCATAACCACTTCATCCATTTTCGGTCGTTTGGACGGATCTTCTTGTACCATATCACTGATGAGGGGTTGCATAAACTCGAAGCCATCCTTAGACTGGCTAATGGATTAGAGCAAGTTATCTGACATTGAACAAGACATACATCAACGAAATCCTGTCTGATCGCATTCCCGATATAGAAGACGTCAGTCGCAAACGGGTCACGGGGTTCATTCGAATTTTGGAACTCAGGAACCTCCTTGTCACCTCCCCATATTGGGACCTCGAGGGGATGGGCAATGGAATGGTCGTATCGACGGGACAGGCCAAAGTCAATGAAGTAGTACTTCACAGGCCGTTCTGTACGGGTTTTGTACCTTGCATAGCCGGAGAAATCGCGCTTCATAATGGAATCGACTGGGTGGAAAGCGTCGACAAAGAGTGTACTAACGTCCATCATGATATTTAGGCTCATGCAATCCCTTTCGGCAATTTCAGATTATATGGGAGGGAAGGGTTGGGAACATACCGGTGAGCAACTCGATGTTTGTGCATGAATTGCAAACCCTGCTCGCTCGTGAGGAATGTATACCAAAGGGTCGAGTGAACTGACCTCGAATAGCTGTCTGAAGCACTCTACCGCCTCCCCAATGGTACCAAATGGCGGCGATGTGTATTCATGGAGTAAAGGCATGACTATAATCACCTTGTCGTTGTCGTCCGGAACAGAGAGAACATCATAAATGGGAATGCAATGGTTGGAGGGATCCGATCGTAGGGGTTCAGAAGAGAAAAATCGCCCAATTTCGACCTCGTACGGATGAAGCGATTTAGAAACGATCTTGAGGAGAACGTATGTTCCATCTGAAGTACGTGTAGCATCAAGTATAGTGGGAAGCTTTGCTCCATAATTGAGATGGGTCAGATGATCGTTGGCGTTTACAGCTACCCACCTCAGATCCTCTCGCATCCTCATACAGAAATGAATCCAGTTTTTTCCCCTGCCAGGATGGAACCCAGTCAGGCGCATAACGTGGCCGAAGAAGGAACCCTTGTCCCTTTAGCCATTCGTAATGTTGTGACCACCACGTCTCGTATTCCGCCAAACGACCATTCCTGGGAGTGTGGATTTCGCCGAAGGCTTCTAGTTCGCGCTGAGCCCTCGCAGCTCTGCGGCTCTCAGCTTCAGCCTTTGCTCTCGCCTTCTTGGTAGAGACCATAGCCAATGTAGCTACTGGGATATTTGAGCATGCGGTGGGAGTGCCAAACATATAAAAATATGGACCCTCATGGACCCCGATAATAGCATCCCTTTCCTTGTTTGGAAAACAAGTTGTTATTGTATCTCCGCGGGCAGTTACTTCCAGCAACATCGATTACTGTAATCGATTATTCCCCGGGCCTACTTAAGAGCTGGGATGGAAACACAATGGGTATTTCCGTTGCATGTCATCGTCTAAGAAGCACCAAACCATCTTCGTTCAACTCCATCTCGGTCGAGCATCCGACTATAGCCCAACCATCTTCCCGCTCGTGAGTGACAGCACTGCGTTGAAGGCGGGCGAGGTGTATCTTGAGTATACATTGGATGAGATCATCAAGATAAGGGAGCTCGCTAAGCAACATCCCAATTATCGAAAGACCTATGAAGACATGAAACGCCGATACGATGAGTATGTGACCTTTTTTGCACCGGAAGGTACCTTTCCATCTGAAGGTTTCATCGCTGGCAGACTAGCAGATAGCATGGCAGAAATTGAAGATCGGGAGGAAACATCGAACCCTTTCAAGGCCTTTGCGCGTTACCGCCGGAATCGATTATTTATCAACGCTACCTTCAAGTTTCGTCGTCGAGTGAAGGTGGCTTGCATAACTTTTGCATAGTCTTCCCTGTTGATCGAATTGCAGAAAACTTCGGAGACAATCCGACGACATACCAAATTATCAACGAGTCAATTTTCAGTGGTTTCAGAAAGCGCAGTACCGGTTGAAAGTGTGTTTCCAAACCTTCTATTCAAGGTGCCTCGATAACACACACAGGAGGGGATAGTTCTACGGAACAAACAGAAGTCTCTGGTATTGCAATACCGTGTGACAGAGATATCGATGACGAATTGATGGGTATTGTCGAAGAAGTTGTCAATATCCTGACGCAGCCTGACCCATTCGATGATTCGGCACAGGTGGCCAATGACAGTGCACCAAGTAAGTCGCCAATTGCATGGATGTCCGTCTCTGATGTAAATTTTTGGATTGCACGTCAAAATAGCCATTGACTCTGCTAGCACATCTACTTCATCGGCCGGTGCAAGTGCTGGAGCCTCTTGCTCTAGTACAAGCTCCAACATTACTAACGTAACCTACATCGAAAACTGTCACATATCGTCCTCATCAGTTTCGGGTGTTGACGTTCGTAGCCCAACCCTTAAGAGATTATCGATCAACGCTTGGAATCACCACAACGATGGTGGTGAGTTCAACATGTCCCCCTTTGTATCTACCTTCTTGACATCTTCGCTCGTAGCCGTGGCTCAAAACACTGGGAGTGCCTCTTTCTCGGTGTCTCCCTGACACACGTGTACTCGTTGAATTTACTTTTTGTACTGTATTTCAGAAATACAATGTACTACATAGTTACACTCGATTCTGGTCCCCAGGTTCCGACGACGCCGAGGTCAGATAAGCAATCGGGCTCGAGGCTGGACATTTGCTACATCCCCCGACAACTCCACATCCCGTCACCTTTCGTAGTAGATCGACGCTTTCCAGAAATTGCAGGTAATGTCTTGCGAAATATTTAGGTCGATGACTCCAGTATAAAATCATAAGATAAATAGCCTCCATGACGGCCTCCATTTTGGACCAATACGAGAGCGTAACTTCCCCGTGCTCACACCTTTTCCTAGTAATAATCTGGAATCGCATAACTAACTTCGTCCATTTTCGGTCACTACGGACGGATCATCTTGTACCATGTCAGCAATGAGAGGGCTCATAAACTCGAAGCCAGCCTTCGCCCGGCAAATGGATAAGATCGGGTCATCTGAAAGTGAACTGAACCTACATCAACGAAATCCTTTCTGATCGTCATCCGGGGGGTAGAGGGAGGTGGGGTGCATAGGGGATGTTGGTCGCGAATGGGCCGCGGGGCTTATCGGAGTTTTGAAACTCAGGAATTTGCCACCTCCCATATCGGGCCCTCCGAGGGCAAAGGGACAGGCAAAGTCGAAGAGGTAGTACCGCATTGGTCGTTCCCTACAAGTTTTGTACCTCGAAAGGCCAGAATGGTTGCATTTCTTGAGGCAGGGTGGGTGGAACGCATGGACGAAGAGCATGCTGGTGTTTATAGGACCCTGCTCACTCGTGAACTGACTTCGAATAGCTGTCGAAGGCACTCTACTACGTCTCCCCAATGATACCGAATGGTGGCTCTGTGTATTAATGCAATAACGGCATGCAATCATTTCGTCCTGGTCGCCCGGAACAGAGAGAACGCCATAACTAGGAACACAATGATTGGCGGGATCCGATCTTCATGGTTCGAAACCGACCAATTTCGGCTTCGTACGGGTAAATCGACTTGGATATCATGTTGAAGACGACATATGCACCATCTGAAATCCGTGTACAATCAAGAATGATGGAAGGTTTCACTTCGCAAGTCAGTGGGATGATCATCACATTCGTTGTCTGCAAAACCACATAACCAGAACATTTGCCAACGAGGGCGGAGCAAGTATCCACGTCTTTTGAATCATCCCAAGGCTGTGAACTTCACCGAAGGCTTCAAGTTCAAGCTTGGCTATTACGGCTCTGCGGTTCTCAGCTTCGGCCTTTGCTCTCGCCTTATTGATAGAAATCATGTGGCCACCAGGTTACTTGAACTTGAGAACTTTTATAAGCCAAGGTGTAGTATCAACAGGGAATCAATTATATAGAAGGAACACCTATCTTTCGTCGACTGTTCATTCAGGGAGACGGGAGGGGGATAGATAGCTCTGCGCTCCGATTGCGCGATGACCGTTGTAAAAAGGAGTCACCGGGGCAGCTCGGCCATAAATCTGTCAACGTCTATGCCTCTCATTGGCGTTCCACGGTATGCATCTCTTTCCCCTATCACTTTATCTCATCTCCTTTTGTACAAGTATGATTCCAGTTGTTGCACCTGGTCCATCTTTTCACCCACAGAAAGCCCAGCTCACCGGGCCCCTTCTAATCTTCACTTCTTTCTCCCACCTAACTGTCCCAAGAGCCGCGGGCTGTTTTTCAATGTCATTCTGAATGACGGCTATCCAAATCAACGACCCATCTTCGCTCTTGTCATGTCATCTCTGCACGATAATTTGCAGCGATAACCATAGCGATGTCACAAGATCCTGCAGTCATGCACGGAACACAAATCCGAGATAGGATATCGAGTCTTCTGTGCTATGTTCGTCCTGATTTCTCGCGTTGTAGCCTTTAAGAACTGCCATTTAACCTTGCAGCGTCCGCAGTGTCCACCTCGCCGCTAGCTCTGGAGGCCCGTGCCACCGGAGTAGTAGTAGCTCGCCATTCTTGCGTCTGCGTCTGCGGAGTCATGCTAGGAGGTGCTGAGCAGAATTATCGGCAGATAGATGACACCTACGCGGTATCACCAGTACACTGACCACGTCATCGGACAGTGGAAGTGGTTTTCTCAAGGCCTTTGGACGACAGGTACTTCCCGACAATACCGTACGAGCTCGATGCGCGGCAGCAGGACATGGCGCAGGGAACACGGCATTGGGTCAGACAGGAAGTTGGGGCGTGCCGCTAGAACGTTCGTACAGGGCTCCAGACTTTGTTGCGCGATTCCATCGTAGGGTGTACATGTGCCTGGGACAACCTTGAACCTGCGTTGTTCGTCGACAATACTATGATGAACATGGGGGTGTTCTTTGTTTTCTATGCATTCATAGGGACCCTCGTGTGATGTGGCATACAAACAAGACGCTGCTCGACCATGTAAGGCTGGACGGGCCATCGTTCCATGTCGTGGAGCACAATGCGAGGACAGTAGATGATCTAGGGGTATAGCGACAGCAGTACTTGAAGTCGGGGTCAGGCATAGAGCACCACGCATTATTAGTCGTGGTATATCGTACGTTGGATCTTCCACCGCGAATCGGTTGTCAGTCTGTACACCATTGGCCCATCTAGTAGAAGTGTAGTTAGCTTCTTATGCACCAAGCACGCACTGGCCGGCTTACCGGGTTGTTGATCTATAGTACTACGTGTTGACCGGAGAATAAACGGTGTAATGGCGCATTAGCTCAGATATGTAGCATGGCGTTTGTTCGAAGTACAGTGTACTAATGCCAACGGACAGGAGGACTCTACAACAATGGTGATGTCCGCCTCAAAGCAAGTACTGAAATCCCTCTTCATGGCCTGTACCCACTTCAACTACTGCCGTAACCCTTGCTTTTCATCTGGCATGATGCAAAATAAAGTAGCAACTTGAACACCTTGAGATTTGAAACTTGAAGTCGTGACCATCTTCCGAACGAGCTGCTTCATATTGTCTGAGGCATGGCATTCGACTATGAATGCATGATTTCTGCACAGTGAGACTCGGATGTGCGGAGAGCACCGGATCGTCTTAGTTCTGCTATCCTCCGTGGGTATCGGTGTCGCCGAGTCACGACTCAGTCACCCTTGGAAAATTTTCGGGTCACTGCCTCCGGAAAACAGAATTCGAACGCGAACTGCTGTCCCCCAAACGACCCGGACAAAACTTCCCGTGTGCAAAGAAATGCAACGCTCACGACGTTCAGCACTTCAAGTCGTTATGTATAGTACATCCACACCTTTCTGAAAGGACAAGTGTCCATCGACGCTCCGAGATTCAAAATTTCAAGTTTCAATTGTAGGATCAGAGGCTCCATGAAGGTGGTCATTCCTTTTCGACCCCGCAATTCATGTTCCTTCGCTTCGGTCTGGGAATATTTCGTACGCCCCGCGAATTTCAAACAAACAGAACGGACTAAAGATCACTGTCAGCGATCTCGCCGCGCGCATCGTCATTGGCAGCCATCGTTGATCTCCTTCGAAATATTGATCTTTGAAGCTGAAGTCTGCGCAGATAGGTAGGAGTCCGTACTATGTGGAGAATAACGCTCCAATCAAACCCAACACTCACGTTCATTCTAGTGCTGGCTCCTCTATCGAGACCTGCTTGAACGGAACAATATTCATCTCGACGCCCATAAAGTGGGTGTAGACTTCGAGTGGCAAGGCCCAGCCCTCGCCTGCAATGGCTGTCAGCACTCAAAGAGTGATTGACAGTCTCGTAACGCCCTTCAGATGGGAGCGCCAGTGATTGCAAGTCCCAGGAGTAAGCGATGGGCCTGCGGTGTCTTCAAGCATAGCAACCGTCCTAACCCAATGGCTGGGGATCATCATCATTCGGGAAGGGAGAAGGACCACAAGCAGGACATTCATGCCCCCCGATCAGTTGAGATTGAAGCTGATAGTCGATCAATCATGAAGGATGCTCGGTCGGGATCCCCAAACTGTGAAGCAATTTATATCCATCCACTAACAGGTAATAATGCTCGTACTCACGATTCAAACGAGGTGGCATCGTTGACAATTAGGGCGGTTCCACCAAACAAAACCGACCCATTTCTGAGCATGCGGTGGTCTGGGATAATCGATGAGGCCGAGGGTGGTGACTGTCCCCTCTGCAATGCATAACTCCACCAATCGTCCTTGTGAATGGCTTTTTGGGGGCTCTTGTGATACACGAGCTGCGGGGACGGGGCATAGGTGATTGGCGCTCGTTTCATCACAAATACTTGGCTGATTGTTCCTTTTTCCCATCTCATTGTTTCTCTGACTTCCGGGGTGTCCTTTGGTGGTTTTTTTGGACGTTTTCATTCGGTTGGCCGATGGTGCACCGCGAGATAGGTAGACGGAGGGCGATACAGACTGGGTCTTCTTTTCTGATTCTCAAGTTAGGCAGTTAGGCGAGGCTCACGATCATTTACAGATCCACGTGAGATGCTAGATCCAGACACTGATACTGGGGCGAAAGCAAGCGTTGGAGGGCGGATTTATTTGTTCAAGCCCTCCTTGTACACTTAAGGTTCATCTCACGAAGGCATCGGACACGTCGACCTCCGATGACATCGAACACAGAGATACCTGGTGAGCACAACCCAAAACCTTTGGACAAGTGTCACCATTGTCCAGTCGTCCCCAAACCCAACTAACAGGTGCTCTCCAGAGCTTATTCGCACATTTCGCGAGGATATTCCATATGCATCTGCTATTCTTGGAGAGACCTCCCGGGTCTTTTAGCCTGCAGGCAGCCCTCCCGTACATCGCCATCTTGTCAGCCCTCCTCTCCATCCCGCCCTCCCATGATAACAACTTCTGGAGGTCCCTCATGGCACGACAGATGCATCCATGAATAAAGCTGGCCACTTGCTGTTTCATTGAGTAGCGCGACAGAGACTCTTCCATGGTGCAGAGACTCCACGGCAACCCGCCAGTTGCACCGACTGGTGCAGCAGATATGTCTTTCATGCAGCAGACACAGCAGATGCCACAACACTACAACGGGCCGGCCACCAGGTTCGTTGACTTTATTCGGCTTCATCGCCGCTGACTGACCTATGCAGCCCGTCTGAGCTGGTCAATGCCTTGGGGAACATCCCGAGCGCTGTGCGTTTCCTACCTCATGCTTGATCATTAGACGTTGATGAAACATTGTCTTCTTGAATGACAGGATCTTGCTCCCATCTTAATATGTTGTCAATGGCAAAACGTGGATGATACACTGCGATGTTGCGAGCTCATCAATGATGAAGGAATCCCCGACCATTTTAGGACGATGCACGCAATCAAGGACATTAAACGGAATGTCAAACTTCGGTGTTATTGGGGCGACTGCCAACAAACAATCGTGCGCCATAATTTCGTGCGACATGTGCGCGAAGCACATTTTGGCAATGCACGATATAAGGCGCGAAGAATTGAGGAAAGGACTTTTCAGGTATGTCATTTTCTTCCCTAGATCCACGCCAGATGTCAATTGTTTGCCTTTAAGTCTCCAAGTTACTACCGCGCTTCTGTTGACTCGAGGCGGGCTAGAGAGAGTGTTGCATCGTTTGATATGCAGCCGGCGCAAAAGAGATAAACATCCTGATTCCGTCTCATGTTTAGCAATGTCAATAGGCCCCCATTTGCATCAGATTCAGAATAGGTCATATCCACAAGTTCTTTACTTGTAAATGCTGTTGTCCACCGGTATACATGTGTGCTGTGTCCAGGGGAACTGTATGATGCACTACTTTCGAGCCACCGCGCAATGTTATTATTCGAGCAGGGTGGCAAATACCTAAATCCGTATACGTGGTTCTGATGCCTGCTACATAAACAATGTTCTCCAGAGAATCAATGTTACTCCTACCATTGCTGCCCTTCTTTGTAACTCTGGAACAGCATGTCTCCGGGGCAGAGACAAGGCCAAACATATTCAGTCTCACCTGTATTCGTCGCTTATCCCTCGGGAATTGCTCAAGACCTCCTCTGTCCAACACGCACCTGCGCGGTATCCTCAGTACACCAGTGAATGCACGATCGGGAAGTGGGAATGGTTCTCTGCGGACCTGTGGACGACAGCCTTTTTCCGGCGATGTTGTACGAGCGCAACAGCTTTGCCACGGACCTGGCGCGGGCGATGCAGATGCAGATTGGCTCGGACTGGGGCGAAGTTGGAGCATAGCAGAGGTGCCGCTGGAATTGAAGAGCGTGAACCATGACAAACACGACGTGGGTGGGATTCCATTCCCGTAGGAGCTCCTATTGTCGGTGCTTTACCAATGATATAGCTCTCACCAGTGGTGGGCGTTATGATATCAGTCGCATGCCTTACGGTTGGTTGCAACAGAAACCCAAGAAACAAGACTACACTCGAGGCGGTGAATGCATTCGCTACCTTGCTGCGCGAGTCAGCCCCACTGTGGGATGCACGCGTTCCCAGACCCTTCCGGGTCATCATCGAACCTGGAGGTGCTCTTTACCTCGTATGCACAGAGTGGCAACAGCGCGCTGGTGGACATTGCGGTATCGCATGCAGACATGACATTGGTCAACCACGTGAGGCCGAACGAGTCGTCATTTCATGTCGTGGAGTACAATGCGACGACTGGAGAGGTGATCGCGCGAGTTACAGCGCAGGAGTATAGCGACAACAGTACCTGGGGTCGGGGCCAGGCGTGGGGTATCCATGGATTTGCGAACAGTAGGTTGAGTCCCGATCTGGTGGTCTTGGTAACAAGTTTTTGAATAGTGTTTGCGCATACCAAGAACACGAGCTACTTGGAGACCTCGCGCAAGATGGTGACTTACGTCCTGGATAACCTTCCTCTTGACAGCACAGTGCCGTGGTGCGTAAAGTGTTCTACACCCCTTTCGCTTCATGATAGGGACTTTGATGCGTCACTGGTGCCAATGCGTCCCGCCGATACCTCTGCGGCGACGATAGCGTGCATCCGTGGGTCTCCTGCTCCTGGCACAACAAGAGAACTCCCTTTCACCTGCGAACACGGCCAATGCAGCTCGCTGAATTTCTGGCACGTGGAAGATATTGATCCCCCACATAGATGCACAATTGTAAACTGTGTTTCCCCTGAAGGTCATCGACACAGTCACGAACCTTGCATGGAAGTCTTCTTGGAAATCGCTTTTATCTAACGGGCGGTGAATAGCCACTATCCTTCTGGGAACAATGATATGGGCATCATCTATGGTATGTTTTCCATTCGTGGGTTTTACTGGCACTACTATCATCTAAAAGTGGGGAATGAGCTCGTCAAGAAATATTGCTAAGGAGATTGGGATCTTTTGGGGTCACTGAGGATTAGCATGAGCGTATCGCTCCAGGAAGTGAACTCGGCTGCGGCAGTATCTCCCAATTCATGGGGATTACTTGTTCATTAAAGAAGTTGCACGTTGATTCATTCATTGGTCACTGTGCGCCAATCGTCGATGTGCTGCTCAACTTTTTGGCTCGTGTTTCCACATCGTGTCCCGTCACCGTGCCATGTGGTGCCACCTTACCATTACATAATAATGGAGAGAGAGAGAGAATTCTAAATTTATATACCGCTGCAAGCAAACAAAAAGTGCTAAGATGCGGTGCCACAGGCCGTAGGAAAGTAATGTATTTGGGGAAACAGAGTATTATATAGCGATTATTTGTGGGTCCTCTATGTCACTGTGGTTCTACTGGGTATCCTCGGGAGGGTATTCCGGTTGCATGTGATAACTAACTTGGTCTAACAGTGATGATCATGTCCTAGGCAGAAAGGAAAAGGGGGGTAAGTATGGTGTCAACATTGTGCTGGGGGTACTTCGGGAGGGGTGTTTGTTTTGGGCGCGTTGGCGGTTTCGGAGGAGCTTCGCGGCAGCAAGCATGTCCTGGAAGAGAGGGGGGGTTCAGTGTGGTATCAACGTTACACTAGAGGTACTTCGGGCGGGGCGGGGGGTCGTTGTTTCTTGAACGCGTTGGTGGCTCGGAGGAAGTTTATGAGTGCGTCAACGCCATCTTTGGTGCCAAGGATGTCTGATGTGACGAGGTCTTCTGAAGCTTCTTTGAGGAGTTGGCGATGGTTTTCATAGGTAGGGCAGGTTGCGAGGATATGGTCGCGCGATTGTAGTGGCTCCCCACATGGGCAGGACCGATCTTCTGTGGGGACGTGTTTGTTGTAGTATTCGCCCATGAAGGCGTGGCCTGTGCGGCACTGAACGAGGCGGCCGTATATGATGCGGGGCGTATGGGTGAAGTGTTCACGAGGTTTCAGGGCCGGCGCGAACCTGTTTGCCTGAAGGAACGCGCTTGGGCGTTGGAGTTGTTTGTGCCATTCTGTGGTCCAGGACGTAATGAGGTGTTGGCGGGACTGGGCTTTCTCGTGAGAGAGGGAGATTGGTGGGGTATCCACTGCGATTTCTGTCGCTGCTTTCGCTAGGGCGTCCGCTCGTTCATTGCCAACAATGTTTTTGTGCCCGGGTGTCCATGCGATTTCGACGTGGTGCTGGTTTGAGGATTCGAGGAAGGAGATGATGAGGGAGCGGGTGTGGAAGTTGATGTGTTGGGAGGATCCTGGTACGACGTCGAATGCGGTCTGGACGGCGGCCTGGTTGTCAGCGAAGATGTGGATGTGTGTGGTGTTGTGTACCGTCGCATAGTCGACAGCGGCTTTCAATGCAGCGTTGATAGCGGTGGCTTCTGCGTCGTAAATTTCCATGTGTGGTCCCAAGGGTTTGGAGCCTTGGAAGATGTCGTGGAGACCATGGTATCCTATCCACCCAGCTCCTGCGCTTTGTTGCCCTGTGTCTGGGTCTCTGCGTAGCGAGCCGTCGGAGTAGGCTAGGATGTGGAGAGGGTCTGACTGGAAGCTGCGGACGTATTTGATGTGGGCTTCAGCGGCTTTCTTCTTGTCGTCTTCATAGTTCGTGCTCCTGATTGCGAGACGAGGTGAGAAGGTGGCTATGGTGGGAGACCACGGGGAGATGGCGAATATATCTATGTGGGGGATAGCGGGTGAGGAGCGTGACGCGAGCCTAGTCAGGCACGTTGTTTTGGGGGGTTTTCTACTCCTCGGGTGGAACTTGTCTGGTGGGAGTGCGGGCGCGGGGTAGGCGGTATTGTAGCCGCGCCATTCCTGGGGGAGTCTGAGGTAGATAGGACTGGTGTGAGCTAGTTTGTGGATTCTTGAGGCGGCGTTGTTGCTAAGGCGATCGAGGACTAGGGGGATTGGTGGTGTTGCACTATCTATTTCTAGTGCGTGGATTGGGGTGGTGCGGAAGGCCGCACAGATGTGGCGGAGACAGGCATTCTGTACCCTGGTGAGTTTGTTCGCATGTTTTTTCTTACCGT
>Ga0307518_10001143_pt1 | contig 19917 bp, 14 predicted proteins | sample 25_EM_MG_FD_203889 | JGI IMG/M metagenome (GOLD analysis project Ga0307518, IMG submission 203889) | Populus trichocarpa ectomycorrhiza microbial communities from riparian zone in the Pacific Northwest, United States - 25_EM | ecosystem: Host-associated > Plants > Roots > Unclassified | place...
TATTACGAATATAATATTCTATACAGGTTACATGTTTACTGCATAACAAAATTACACCACAAATCCTTAAGTTCCTAACTTATACAAAAAGGGATCAAAGAACTTAAAAACTATTCCTGACGTGAATGGGAAGGACCTGCAAAAATATAAATTTTCCATATAATTAAAAACAAATAATTAAAATACAAGTAATCTACAGAAGAAAAATTAACAGCATATCTATCTACTTAAATCATATGAGATTCTCAATTCAACCATAAACCCCTTTTAAAGGTTATAAATTTTTTTTTGTTTCTGTTGACTACTTCTCCCTTTTCAACATCAAAAAGACTATTGCTGACACCAATGACCTCCATTAGTGTCTTTAGTTGCCCGTCCCAGGAACAACTAATCAGTTTCATGAAAATGCCAACACGAACGTAACCGTTTATGTCATTAACTATTTTTAAAACTAAAATAGTAAATCACTGTTCCATATTACCTTGGGAGGTTTTCAGGTATGCCGATGTCAAGAATTCTCGACATCATTAGCTTTCACCTTAAAAAGCTAATCAAGTCTATAAATTTTGCAGATATCGACGTCACTCGTCAATATCATTAACTATTCTGAAACCGAATAGTTAATCAAATGTATAAATTTTGCCGATATCGACGTCACCCGCCGATATCATTAACTATTCTGAAACCAAATAGTTAATCAATTGTATAAATTTTGCCGATATCAACGTCACCCGCTGATATCATTAACTATTCTGAACCCGAATAGGTAATCAAGGTTTATATTTCTCCTCCCATGTACTGGTAATGTCGATGTTAACCAGCTTGATTAACATCATTAGCCTTCCATATTAGGGACAGACAAATCAAATTCGAGAAACAATCATTATCAAGATTTGTTGTTACTGTTCATTTTCTCCAAAAGAACCCATTAACTAAATCTAGTCCTCCGATTCAATTTTCTTTTTGTCATTTTTACCTTTCCTTTCCCCCTTTTCTTTTCCTCATCAATAAGCAACAAATTTTTATAATTCAATAGTTGGTTAAAATAATTATTAACTAGAGGAGATATAAGTACCAAATACCTACCTGCTGTAGAAGCTCGACTTGCGTTCCCCTGTGGTTGCTGTACTCCTCCTGCGGTTCCTCCTGAAACCACAAACACCCATCATTATTCCATATTAGTCCACATATCACACGCAACAGCAACAATGGAAATAATATTAATTTCTCTTTTACCAATCTTTTCTTTCTCACTTACATTCCTCATTATTATCCTTTAACTTTTCAGCTCATTAGTAGTCCAAGTGGACATCATAAATTCAATTTTGATCACAATTTATTCTTTTTGAAGATCAAGACACACTTTATGAAGGGCAAGAAAACAAATTCTACCCTTAATATGGCTAAATTTCGCCGTTTTATCTACTTGGCCGAATCTGCCAACAGGGATGGCAGCTTGACCTCTCCTCATATTTTTATCTGTATCTAGAGTTACAGGACTCCAAATTAGGCGAGATTAGACTCGTTGGAAAACTAACACTTCCGGCTACAACTTCTATCAGGGGACCCTCCCTGGATTCTGTAGTTTTCAGGTCCAAATTTCCCTAAGAAACAGGGCAACGAACCTGCCCTGTTTTGCTAATGGAGAAAGTATCTCCAATTCATCTTAAATCCCTACTTCCTCATCAGTCACAGCCATGCCTTCCCTTTATTCATGGCATTCCCGTCTCATTTTATGTCCTCTTAAGGTCACTTGTACCAAATTAATTAATTAAGCACATCATAAGTTCTCATTCCCTCTCTACAGTATCCCGGCAGAGAACGTGCCAAAGGGAACCAAGAGTTCCCTTCCTCTTTTTTATGCACTCATTTCTTCTTCTTCTTTAAGGCACTTAGATTATTCTAATCCATTTAACCTCACTCATTTCTGCATTTTCCCAACATTTTATGTTAAAGAACCCTAATTCTCAATTCAAGAAAAGCATAAACTTCTAATCAAATTGAAGTTGATTTCATAGAAATTGGAATTAGAACTCCTTACTTGGATGGAAATCTAAACTTTACTTCACAAATTTAGAAGAATCTTAGCCTTCTTCTCCTTGTATATAGTCAGCCACTCTTCCCCCTCTTTTCTTCACCAATTCTTCACTTTTCTTCTTGTTAATTTCTCCACCCGATTGTGTTCCTCCACTTAATAATTCCAAGGCTTATTTGGGTTTACTAATTTTAGGTGTTTACTCCTAGTTTTGATGAAGGAAAAATCTGAAATTCTCCCACCTTCCTTCTTCTTATTATCAGCCGGCCATGGATGAGAGAAGGGATGGGTATTTATAGTCCCATTCTTCTTAATTCCATTTTAGCCCCATCTTTCACCTTTTTTTTATTATTTTATATTATAACAACATTTTGAATTTTTATAAACCTCCCCCTCTTTGTATACTTTATTCTCAGGCTTCACAGAAGTATAGTGGAATTGAAGAAAATGGGCTTGCGGCTAAGTATAGGGTCGGAGGGATCACTGTTAGCTCAGTTAAAGATCCGATTTGTGCTTCGAGACAAGGTCTTCATGGCACAACAAGCAGATGGGAAAGTAAAAGAGATCAAAGAGAGGGTAAACAAGGGTATAGAGACAACGTTTCAAATGTTATCTGATGGGCTAATAGTTATGGGTAGGCGAATTTATTTGCTTGAGGATAAGACTTTGAAAGATGAAGTATTAAGAGAAGCTCATGAATCTTGATTTGCTACTCATCCTGGGAGTACAAAGATGTATAGGGATTTAAAGGAATACTACTGGTGGCCAAATATGAAGAGGAACTAGCAGAATTTGTGTCGAGCTGTGGGATCTGTCAACAAGTAAAGATAGAACATCAGAGACCTGCAGGGGAATTACAATCATTATCAATTTCGGAATGGAAATGGGAGGATATTTCTATGGATTATGACGGGATTACCCAGGGGAAAGAAGGGGAATGATGCCATATGGGTGGTCGTGGATCGACTAACAAAATCTGCTTTGTTTTTTCCTATAAAGATGACTGATTTAGTGGATAAGCTGGCAAAATTGTATGTAGATGAAGTAATCAGACTTCATGGGGTGCCAATTTCAATTATATCGGATCGGGATCCAAGATACACATTGAGATTATGGCTTAGCTTACAACGGGCAATGGGGACAAGGTTGAATCTGAGCACGACATTTCATCCTCAGACGGATGGTCAATCTGAAAGGACCGTTCAAACTCTTGAGGATCTCTTGAGGTCCTGTGTGCTGGAGTTTGGAAGGAATTGGGAGGATCTCCTGCCATTGGTGGAGTTTACTTATAATAATAGCCATCAAACTACTATTGGTATGGCTCCATATGAAGCATTGTATGGGAGGAAATATCGTACCCTAATTTGTTGGGAGGAAGTAGGAGAAAGGAAGCTTTTGGGACCTAAAATGGTACAACTAACAACTGACAAGGTGAGGGTGATCAGAAAGAGGATGAAGGAAGCTCAAGATAGACAAAAAAAGTTACGCAGATACCCGAAGAAGGCCTTTGGAATTCCAAGTGGGGGATAAGGTATTTTTGAAGGTGGCACCTTGGAAAGGCATCTTTTGATTTGGAGTAAAAGGGAAATTAGCCCCGAGATATATTGGCCCTTTTGAGATTAAGGAAATGATCGAGTCAGCTGCCTATCGATTAGAGTTGCCTGTATATGTGTTCCATATGTCATTGCTGTGAAAGGCCAAGATAGAGCCCTTACGGGTATTGCCACAAGTTCCTATGAAGATTAAAGGGGATCTAACCATAGAAGCTAAGCCCGTCAAGATCTTGGATCAAGATGAGAAAGTGTTGAGGAATAAGAGAGTTCCCCTGGTGAGAGTATTGTGGAGAAGCTCTCAAATAGAAGAAGAAATATGGGAAAAAGAATCTGAGATGAAGGAGAAGTTTCCAAACTTATTCTCCGACATAGGTACGTAACTTGAATTTCGAGGACGAAATTTCTATTAGGAGGGGAGAATGTAAACCCCGGGAAAATAAAGGCTGCATAAATTTCAAACTAAATAAATAGGGAATAAAAGTAAAGAAATTTATGTATAAGTTTAAATAAAAAAGGGGAATTCAGAAATTTTGGATATAAATGTCTAGATGAAATATTTTGAGACATTATAAATTAACCCGGAAATGTTGAGGGTTGGATTAAATTAAAGAAAATAAATAAACTAAAAGTTGTGAGGTGAAATTACAAGAGATGAAAAGAGGTATAACTTAATTATAAGAAGAAGAAAAAAGGATGTGGGGGCAAAAATAATACACTTAAAGAAAATAGGGCCTAAATGCAAAGAAGAATAATTATAGAGCATAAATACTCCTCTTCTCACCAAAAAATCTGCAGCAACCGTAAGGAAAGAAAAGAAGGAGTTTTTGTATCCATTTTTGCAAATCAAGAGAGAAACACCAAAATTTCAAGAACCCATCTAAGATTAAGGGTTTATAGGTAGAATAAACACTTGTGGGCAAGAGATTAACAAGAAAATTTGAACAAGAAGAAAAGAGGGGAGGGCCGACTATCATTAGAAAGAAAAGGAGGGAGTTAAAGATCAAAACCTTGATTCTTACCGAGTAAGGTGTTCTAAACATGGTCTTATGAGTCGTTTCAAAGTCGATTATGAATTGATGCCTGGATGTTGAATTATAGATTACGGTTCTTAGACTTGAATTGAGGAAAAAGTATTAGTTGCTAAAATTAAATAACTTTATGTGTTATGTGTGAATAGAAAGGTTGATGAATCTGGACAGTTTCATCTCTTGACTTTGAGAAAGATTTCGGGTAGAAGGATGAAGGAATTAAGATCAGGTTCCTTCATAGAAATTGTAGTTTTACATGTTGACTAACTAAGGAAATTGGTCTTGTTCAATTTGGAGTTCTAGAACTCTAGATATAGTTACAAATCTGAGGATAGGTCGGACAGTAACAGTTTAATGTCAAGACAGTAACGGTTGGACAGTAACAGTCTAATGTTTGTTGACGAGCAGTTTTGACTGTCTTGGGGGTAGAACTGGGTTCTCCTTCCTCAAAGAACTTGTAGCCTCGTGTCTTAGCTTTCCAACAAGATCAATCTCACTTGAAACAAAGTTCTAAAACTCTAGATATAGTTAAAAATCTGAGGAGAGGTCGGACAGTAACAGTTCAATGTCAAGACAATAACGGTTGGACAGTAACAATCCAATATTTGTTGACAAGCAATTTTGCCTGTCTTAGGGGTAGAACTGGACTCTCCTTCCTTCAGAGAACTTATAGCCTCGTATCTTAGCTTTCTAACGAGACCAATCTCGCTTAAAACGGAGTTCTAAAACTCTAGATATAGTTAAAAATATGAGGAGAGGTCGGACAGTAACAGTTTAATGTCTAGACAATAACAGTTCAATGTCAAGACAATAATAGTTGGATAGTAACACTTCAATGTCTAGACAATAACAGTTCGACAATAACAATCCAATGTCTAGACAGTAACAGTTAGACAATAACAGTTCGAGATTTAAACAGTAACAATTCAAATACAAAGAAAGGAATGATAACTATGGTTGGACAAAGAACAACAATATTAATGGGTGTAATAAGAAAAACGTAAAATATAAAGAAATGACAAAAAGAAAGACTTATTGGTTGTTGATATGGTTATTATAAAACATATCCTTCAGTGAGAAAAATTTATGAGATAAACATGTGATTTGCAGGAGGGATCACAAGCGTGATGCAACAACAGCAGCAAGGGAGCACGAGTAGAGCTTCTATTACAGGTAGATGAATCGCACCTATACTTTCTACTTAAATTGCATGATTTAATATGTTACCGATGTGAAATGTGAATTTCTGAATGTATGTGTATTCAAGGTGAAAGGTTGTGTGAATTGCCAAGTGATGAAATTATCGCTGACAAAGAAAATATGAGAAGTATGATTTGGGGCGTGAACTAGCATACATTTAGTGTATGTTAGGATCCCGAGTAAGGGGATCGCCATGTTTGGACTAAAATACATTTAGTGTATGTTAGGATCCCGGATGAGGGGATCAACCTTGTATTGGCTAACATACATTTAGTGTAATTTAGGATCCCGGGTAAGGGGATCACCATGTATTGGCTAGCATACATTTAGTGTATGTTAGGATTCTGGGTAAGGGGATCACCTTGCATCGAGTCCTACGGGGTGATGATGATGATACCAATGAAATTAGTATCGGTAATGTGTCAAGCAGAAATAATCATGATTGATCTTATAAAATCTGGAATGGAGGTTGATAATGGGAGAGGAAACAATTTTTAGTAGTTGAACAAGGATGAGATTCTAATAAGAACCAGAAGGGATAAGTGAACAAAATATGAATGCATGTTGCCCTTTTTAAATTGTTAAATATTTGTGTTGTTATCTTTATTGTGATATTCATGTTTCAATAAAATGTATTTTGTTTCAGGACCATCGCATGCACGACAGAAGTAGATCTTAGATTATGTTCACTTCTTGTAATCTATGTTCTAGGGAGTATACCATTGTATTTTGTAAACATGGAAATGTTTGTATAACTTAATTTGTATAATTAATGTTTAAACTTGATTAAATGAACTTAACTCTATAGTTCATATAACCATGTTTCATGTATGCGTATTTATATTTTTACCCATCCATAATGATATTTGTTATATAATGTATATCATAAATATTATGGTTGATATGTATGATGATGTTTGTGGGATTGAGACCCGAGATGATTGGGTCGGGATTGAGTTAAGAGATGCGGGTTATTAGAAGTGTAAACAGGTTAAATGTCGATAACTTGGGACCTTCCGGTATAGGGGAGACTTCGTTGAAATTTCAGTAGACTTTAATACGAAGACCATGAATATATATAGAAAAAAAATTAATTACTCTATTTTTCGGTTGACATGAGATTGTTGTTTTTATCCCAGAACGGGGGATGTTACACTACAATTCACCTCTTTTGCAATGATTCAATTCATACATATTTCTCCCCCTTAGTGAGTTAAAATTTCAAAACTTTAAGTATTTGTCCTACTTAGTGAGTTAAAATTTGGATTGGATGATAATTGAAATGACACTTTTGTTGTTCGTGGAACTTATCAGCAATGTTTGTCTTTAATGGTACAAGAGAGGCTGCATTAGTGGGACAGCAGCAGGGTGTCGCATCTAGAGGTTAGACACCAGGTAGGTCCTTTTTGCACCTTAGTTTTTTTTTTTGTAATTTTGTATATTAATCTTGCAATTATTTATACTTGATAATCCTTGGTAAATGTGACAAAAGTATATTTAAAAGGGGTTTATGAAAACGAATGATTATGTTGCTTTCATTATTGAAAGGAAGCTAATGATTATATTGCTTTTATTATTGAATGAAAGTCAACGTGTGTTGTTTTCTTGGTAAAAATAAGTCAATTTTTATTACTTCCATTATTAAAGGGAAGCCAATGATTATGTTGCTTTCATTATTGAATGAAAGTCAATGTGTGTTTTTTTCTTGGTAAAAGGAAGCCAATATTTGTTGCGTCCATTATTGAAGGGAAGCCAATGATTTTGTTGTTTTCATTACTGAATGAAAGCCAATGTGTGTTGTTTTCTTGGTAAAAAAAGCCAATGTTTGTTGCTTCCATTATTGAAGGAAAGCCAATGATTTTGTTGTTTTCATTATTAAATGAAAGCTAATGTTTGTTTTCTTGGTAAAAAGAAGTCAATGTTTGTTGCTTTCATTATTGAAAGGAAGCCGTTGCTTATGTTGCTTTCATTATTGAATGAAAGCCAAAGTTTGTTGCTTTCTAGGTAAGAGAAAGTCAATGTTTGTTGCTTTCTTGGCAAAAAAAGGCATTGTTTATTGTTACGAGAATTGAAAGGAAGCAAACGAGTATGTTACTTTATTGTAAAATGAAAATCAACGATTTGTTGTTCCATTGTAAATGGGAACTAATGAGATGAAATAGTAGTGAGGGTGAAATCTGTTAGATATGGGTGGTAATGATTTAGCATAAGAAGGGTTAATGATAATCAATTTCCATTTGCGAGTTAAGGTTTTATATAATTATGTTAGTGCTAATAGGGATGGAAGTCAAAATAAAGAAGGTATTATACATGTCGAGTAAAGTAAATTAGGAGATGAACGGTACAATCTAGTGACTTTTGCTATATTTAGGTTAGCTCTATTCCCATCTAAAAGCGGTGTCATCAGTTTTAGAAGATGCAAATGCGTTCGTGGAGTATGAATATGATCAAATCAACCTATCTACTGTAATTTTGGTTGAAACCATGCTATCACTCAACCATTATAGGATGCTTGGGAAAGGAGCCATGAGATGTTTTGTTCTAATATTGCATCTATGGACTATAGTCATACAAAACACCAAGAGATATTTTTAATAACTTTTGGTAGTTTGATCTTTTACCATTAAAAATTATTATAGATGAGACTTGGAAGAATTTGGATGAGAAAGTGTGGGTAGAGAAAATATACTACATTACGGTAAAGCAACTTCAAATGAAAAACACCATAAATGAATGACGCGATCTATATAATGAGTTGTGGTAGCAAGGTATGGGTTCCTTTGATTGGTGTAACTGGATACATCATTGATACACCTGCACTTGTAATAAGACAGCTGGGTGGAATGTAGTATGTATCGAGAACTTTGGGATTAACAAAATTCACCAGTTTATTCAGACATCAGTCATCCCTCCAAGAGGTGGAACTTATTAGACAAGATTGAGAAAGGTTTCTATTGGTGAAGAAGGAAGCAAAACTACGCAATCTGGAGAAATAAAAAGCTTTCTAGAATAACCAGATTCACAAAAGCTAGAAGTTTAGAATTAGAAGTGGAGCAACCAAAAAGAAAAAAAAGGATTGACAATGGGAAAGAGTTAATAAAGCAGTTAGAGAAGTGCAGAATTGACCTTTGTTATAGCAAAGGGTAGTAACAACTCTTGGAAAGATAATTGAAAGAAGAAGATAAGATGAATAGTTAGCGACCTTGGTAAAAGATCTTGAGTTGGAAAGAGATTAACAAAAAAAAAGCTGAAATAGCCAAAGAAGTAACTATAAGGATCCAAAAAAAGTTAGAAAATCGAGTACTTAAGCATGATGAACTGGTCAACAAGTGTGCGCAAATACAGAAATAAAGGGTTAAGATCAAGAAGCGAGCTAACAAGATGATTTCTGATAAGGAAATAATAGACTATTTGAAGAAGGAAAAGGACAACCTTAGAAAGAATTAGACAATGAAAAAAAAGAAGAACTGGCTAGTTGAAATTGACATAGAAAAAGAAAAAAAGATTCAAACCCAGTATATAGTACAGTCAGGGGAAGAAAGAAGTGTTAAGAAGGCCCTGAATCTGACATGAGAGACTACAAAAAAAGGTTGTGTAAACCCTGGGAAAATAATGTTGCGTAAATTGCAAACTAACTAAATGGAAATAAAGTGAAGAAATTCATGCATAGGGTTAAATAAAATGGGAATTCAGAAATTTTTAGGATATAAATTTCCGGGCGAAATATTTCGAGACATTATAAATTAACTCGGAATGTTGAGGATTGGATAAAATTGAGGGAAATAAGCCAAACTAAAAGTTTTGGGGTGGAGTTATAAGAAATGAAAAGAGGTATAGCTTGATTATAAGAAGAAGAAAAAAGATATAGGGGCAAAAATAATACACTCAAGGAAATGAGGCCTAAGTACAAAGAAGAGAAATTATAGAGTATAAATACTCTTCTCCTCATAAAAAAATCTGCAGCAACCAAAAGGAAAGAAAAGAGGGAGTTTTTGTATCCATTCTTGCAAAATCAAGAGAGAAACACCAAAATTTCAAGAACTCATCCAAGATTAAGGATTTATAGACACTTGTGGGCAAGGGATTAACAAGAAAAATTGAACAAGAAGAGAAGAAGGAGGGTCGACTGTTATTAGAAAAAAAAAGGAAGGAGGGAGTCAAAAATCTTTAACTAGTTGAAGATCAAAACCTTAATTCTTACTAGGCAAGATGTTCTAAACATGATCTTATAATTCATTTCAAATTCGATTATAAATTGATGCCTTGATGTTGAATTATAGATTAGGGTTCTTAGACTTGAAATGGAGAAAAAGTATTAGTTGTTAAAATTAAGTTAATTCATGTGTGGTATGTGATTGGAGGCGTGAAACCTTGACAATTTACCCAGAAAATGTAGTTTGTGAATGATTATGTGTGAATGGAAGGGGGTGACGAGTCTGGACAGGCTCGTATCCTGACTTTTGGTAAGATTTCAAGTAGGAGGATGAGGGAATTAGGATCAAGTTCCTTATAAAAATTGTATTTTTGGATGTTAGCTAACTAAGGAAATTGCTCTTGCTCAATTTGGAGCTATAGAACTCCAGTTATGGGTCACCAACCGAGACTGAGTCATGACTGACTCTATAAGGCAGTAGGACTGATTAGTTGATGAGAAATTTTGACTATCTTGGGGGTAGAACTGGGTTCTCCTTTTTTCAGAGGACTTGTAGGCTCGTGTCTTAGCTTTTCAACGAGACCAATCTCACTTGAAACAGAGTTCTAGAACTCTGAATATAGTTAAAAATCTGAGGTGAGGTCAGAATGCGACCTCTGAAGACAGTAACGGTTCAAAAACAAAACAGTAACAATTCAATACAGTAATAGTTCAAGACAGTAACGGTTCAAAAACAAAACAGTAACAGTTCAAGACAATAACGGTTCAAAACAGTAACAGTTCAAGATAGTAACGGTTCAAAAATAAAATAGTAACAGTTTAATACAGTAACGGTTCAAAAACAAAAATAGTAACAGTTCAATACAATAACAGTTCAAGACAGTAACGGTTCAAAAACAAAAATAATAATAGTTAATTACAGTAACAGTTCAAGACAGTAACGGTTCAAAACAGTAACAGTTCAATACAGTAACAGTTCAAATATAAAGAAAAGAATGATAACCATGGTTGGACAAAGAATGACGATATTAATAGATGAAATGAGAGAACGTAAAATATAAAGAAAGGAATAATTGAAAGAAGAAAGACCTGTATTGACTATTAATATGTTTATTATAAAATGTATCCTTGAATGAGGATAACTTATGAGATTATGTTTGTGATTACTAGGAGGGACCACATGCATTGTGCAGCGGTAGCAGTAGGGGAGCACGAGTAGAGCTTCTACTGCAGGTAGGTGATCCGCACCTATACCTTCTAGTTAAATTCCATGATTTAATATGTTATTGATGTGAAATGTGAATTACCGAATGTTGGATATTATGTGAAAGAAGGAAATTTTGTGTAATCATATCGATATTTTGGATAGTATTCTGAATGTATGTGTATTCAAGGTGAAAGGTTGTTATGTGAATTGCCAAGTGATGAAAGTATTGCTGACAAAGGAAAGATGAGAAGTGTGATATGAGGCATGGACTAGCATACATTTAGTGTATGTTAGGATCCCGGATAAAGGGATCACCATGTATTGGCTAGCATACATTTAGTGTATGGTAGGATCTCGGGTAAGGGGATCACCTTGCATCAATTCTTACAGGGTGATGATGATACCAGTGAAATTGGTATCAGTAATGTGTTAAGCGGAAATAATCATGGTTGATCTTATGAAATCTTGAATGAAGGTTGATAATGGGAAAGGAAACGGTTTTTAGTATTGAATGAGAAAGAGTTTCCAATGACAACCAGAAGGGAGAAGTGAATAAAATATGATTTAATAGTTGAATGAGAAAGAGTTTCCAATGAAAACTAGAAGGGAGAAGTGAATAAAATATGAATGCATGTTTGCCTTTTTAAATTGTTAGATATTTGTGTTGTTATATTTTATTGTGATATTCATGTTTCAATAATATGTATTTTGTTTCAGGACCATCGCATGCACGACATGAGTAGATCCTAGCTTATATTCACTTTTTGTAATCTAGGTTCTAGAGAGTATATTCTTGTATTTTGTAAACATGGAAACATTTGTATAACTTAATATGTATAATTAATGTTTAAACTTGATTAGATGAACTTAATTATGTAGTTCATATAACTATGTTTCATGTATGCTTATTTATATTTTTTATCCATCCATAATGATATTTGTTATACAATGTTTATCATAAATATTGTGGTTGATATGTGTGAAATTTTTATGGGATTGAGACCTAGGATGATTGGGTCGTGATTGAGTTAGGAGATGCGAGTTATTAGAAGTGTAAACAAGTTAAATGTCAATAACTTGGGACCTTCTGTTGTGATGTTGCGGTCGCACAAATTAATTACCCTAGCTTAAAACACAACACACAAGATAGTATAAAGCAAGCAAGGGGTCGATCCCACGAGGAAGGTTCAAGTTAGATTTTTGTGCTAGATGATATGCAATTTGGGGGGGTTTGGATGTTATCTAGGCTAAAGTAAAAGAAAACAGAAAACTATCAAGCGAAATGAAATAAAATCAGAAAATTATCAAGAGAACAAACCTTGGTCACAAGTAAACGTTCACCTACAGAAATCAGAACTGATCATGGAAACGAGACATCAATTTATATTCTGAATATTTATCTCTTCTTAACATTGGTTACTTAATGGATTCGTCGTATAACTAACTCTAACCATCAAACAACCATAGTGTCCGCACTAGTAATTTAATTCAATGGCAGCCTTAAGAACTAGATAAGTTGATTAATCAAGAAAACATAACTGTTCGCAGTCTATGTTTGATTTGATTGAATGTTCTTCCTAAGATTAATAACGTAGATCCGCCACAATTATTAAACTCAGTTGCTTCACAAGTTCATATACCACAACTCCGGTTTTGATATCAAACTTAGCAATAGATTGTCTACAATAATAACTTAGAGTCCGCTCTAGCAATTAAAATAAATAATCATAGGAAAAATAAGCATAGGAGAACATTCATATTCATCATATAAACTGAAAAGAAAAGGTAAAATAAATCTCACAGTTCGTGAAATCCGAAGGTTTCTGTGTCCTTGCAACCAAGAAAAAGAGTTTAGTCTTGCATGTTTGTTGAACAACTAATCAAAAAGAAGAAGGAATGCATGATTTTAGGTTTCTTAGAGGAAGGGGGCATTTTTCTCTTCTTGGCTGGTTGCCCCCCTTCTCTTCTCTCATTGTTTTTATATCCTAGGAAACCCTAGTCTCTATTTTACAAAATAGTCCTCCCTTAAGTAGACAATTTACATTTAAATACTTCAATAACTAATTTCCTAAAAAAAGAGAAATAGCCTTGCATGAAATCTTCAAGCTTTGACTTGGAGGAGCTAAATTTCTGAAATGAAAACTTGGATGTCGGTTTAGATGCTTCTGAACGTAATTTGGACTCGTTTCTTCACGAAACCTGTTTGCTGGCAGAATTTAGTTGTCATCTTTGAAAAATCATATATCCCTCATATGACATCATTGTTTGCTGAAATTTGAAGCATTGATAGGTCTTTGAGTCAGGAATCCAACTAAATTGAGTTTGCATCAATTGTACTTCTTTAGATCTAGATATTCAAGTTGGAATGGTCGAAGGTCAACACTGGCAGATTGCGAGATTTGACTTTGAAGGCTGTGAATTTCCATGCTCTTTTTTATTTTATTTTTTTTCCTTAGACGTCCAGAAAGGTATAGATGTTAGATTTTTAATGCCACTAGATTCTCTTCATTTCAACCTCTAGAGCTCACGATTTGCACAAAACATCGACTGAAGGTCAAATCTGTCAATTATCTCTAATTTACTTCTTTTTGCATCTTTCATCCAAAAGTGCCTTCAAACATAAAATAAAGAATATCAAGACATTTTATATATAAAACATAGGCAAAATACTAGTTAAATGTGAGTGAAACTATCAAATAATATGGTTGCATCACCTTTCGGTATAAGAGAGACTCCGTCGAAATTTCGGTAGACTTTAATATGAACACCATATATATATATATATAGAAAAAAAATTAATTACTTATTTTTTTGGTTGACATGAGATTGATGTTTTTATCCCGGATCTGGGGATGTTACAGGTTGAGTATGGAAAAGAACAGCTTATGGTGATGCAATTCGAGTTAGAAATTCAAGAGGAAGAACTAATGGAGTTAAAAGACCAATACTTCAAATTGAGAAAAGTATTGAATAGGTCCAATACTTCAATGAAAGAGCGTTATGAATGTCAAGATTACATTGATAGTTTTGAGGTCCAAATTAACTCTAAAATAATTGAGATTAACATCGAAAGAAAAGAAATGTGATAAGCAACGAATAAAGTAACATATCTGGAAAACACGGTATGAATGCTTGAAAGAAATGACGAGGCTTTAGCTTCCAGTAATGGTGTCCTAGTCACTGACAACACTCTATTCCATGACAAGATAAGGCAACTGACAAGGCAAGTTGAGGAAGTAGCCCATCAGGTTGAGAGATTGCAATAGCAGGCTACCCAAGTTGGGAATGATGTCATGAAGTACCGAGAACACTTGGATGCAACCACCACCTTTATTAGAAATATAGTTGATCTTAACTAATATAGATGGAGAAGATGTAATTAGGTCTGTGAATTCAGATTTTGTAAAGAAATACTTTGTGTAATTTGTTCTCATCAATAAAACAAAGTTTGGCTAGGAATTCTCTTTGCATATACCTTTCTTTTAAATAAACATACCTTACAACCTTGCATAATCTCACCGACTTAGAATGCTTTTGAAAAAAAAACAAATCCTTTTTCATAAATGACTTTTTGGACTTCTGATTGATTTTAGTTTTCAAAGAAAATTGATGAGATGTTTTCTTAAAATGATTTTGGCATTTGTTCATGAAGCAATGCCCCCCTTGAGATGACAGGAAAATCACTTGCACCTTATATCTTGAGCTACATTTTAGCTATATGCACAATCACATATAGTAAGATTCACTCGTCATTAATTTGAAGTCTTGTACAAAAAATTGCAAACCATTGTATTGGACAAGGACAAAATTTCATCGATTCAGATCGTTTGTGCTTGAAAAGAATAAAAGTCATCTTTGTTATCCCTTCACATTCTTAAATATATCAGTTATGGACCCATTTAAGCCTAAATTAGTTTTTTTTTCCACAAAAAAACTCCGACTAGAATCACACCCCACATTAGAGGGAAAATGGAAATTCCAAATATTAAGAATTGATCCTGACTAGGATCACAACCCATATCGGGGGGTTAAATGGAAATTCCAAAGATCAAGCATTAATCTTGACTAGGATCATATCCCATACTGGAGAGCAAATAAATATTCAAAAGATCAAGAATTGATCCTGACTAGGATCACACCTCATACTAGGAGGCAAGCAGAAATTTAAAGATCAAAAAGCCAAAGAGAGGTCATGAAAAAAGCCAAAGAACCCAAGAAATTCAAATGTTGGGGGCATACCTAAATGGAAAAAAAAATAAACAAAATGATCAAGTCAAGGTCAAAACAAAATGAGAATGCCTCACCAAAGTAATCAAAAGGGGCGAATCAAAGAAGGACATGATGAGTTGAGAAAAAACAATGATTCCAAGTCTGCAGGACACTGAAATACTTTTTGAGCCTATGAATCCCTTTATTTCATAACCAAAAACCGCAACCTACATAACATGCCTTTATAAGTCCTTTAAGAGAACAAGCAATTTGGATTGATAAATGGTATCTTCAACGTGATCAAAATTTCATCATAATTGTGGCATAGTGGGTAAAACTATTTGTTAATATTCATAAAGATAAAATGAGCATATAAGAAAAACAAGCTTTTACCATAAAAAAATAACTAAATTTATGGTCACCTCACCGTATACCTTTTGCTAATTTTAAACTCCCTTTAAAACGCAATGAAAACAAATCATTCCTTTCCAAAAAACAGGGAATTGCATAATTTAAAGATATTATTTTGAGCACACATCAAAATCACTTAAGTTTTCAAAATCAGAAAAGGTCAAAAGTTTGATAACCATTACAAATAGGATTTATCCCTAAGAATCAACAAGATAAAGGAGGACTTTTGAAAAGTATCATTTACTTAAGTCCCTAACATAAGCACTTTTAAAAGTATACAACATCACCCAATATAAAAAGAAGTAAGTTCTTCTCACGACAATTAAGAAGGCAGGGGGCAACTTTGTTTCAAACTCTTCTAGATATTTTTCACAACGGGAAGGTCACCCAATGAGAAACCATGGGTAAGTCACCCGATCAGAGACCTTGGGCAAGTTACCCGAACACAAACCACGGGCAGGTTACCTGATCAGAGACCACGAGCAGGTTACCTGTTCAGAGACCACAGACAGGTCACTCAATTAGAGACCACATGCAGGTTACCTAAATACAAACCACGGGCTAGTTGCCCGAACTGATATCATTTATGAAAAATCCTAGATATAAGCTCCTCGGTGGTTTTTTTTTCTTTATAAACTTACTCTCTAAAGTCCTTTAAAAAATTATAATTTGTAAGTATTGTAAAGTGGGGAACAACTGTTATAACCCAATTTTGGATTCCTTAAATTTTTTAATAATAATATATACGTATTTTTATTTGAAAAAAAACCAAGAAATTTTTTCAAGATATAAAGAGATAGACCTTTAAACTGCAACAGGCCAAAATGCTAGAAGAATAGCCAAATTGAGATATTTTGATAAGATGGGATGAAGAAAGAAAGAAAATTGAGGTTGAAATCCAAACTTGTCCAAAATTAAAAGAATTAATTAAGTTTAAGGACTTAATTAAACTTCTAATGGGTATTATAGATTTAATTAAGAACTCAATTGAAAAAAACTCAAGTTTTAAGGCCTAATGTGAATCAATTCTCAAAGATTGGAAGATTAGGGACACAATTGAAACTTTAGAAGGCAAAGTTGGTAAAATTAGGGGTTAAATTGCAAGAAATTTGAGTTTGAAGGCTAAGGGGAGGCAAATTAGAAAAATTCAAGACCAAGGATCTTTCTGCAAAAGGCGCATAATATTAGGGGTTGTACTAAACTTTTTCAAGAACTAAATTGAAGAAAATCAAAGTTTAAGGCTTAATTGGGAACTACATTGAACAAATCCGAAAACAATGGCTACTTTGTAAAAGACGCTAAACTTGGGGTGTCTCAATTAATTTTTGACAGGGGCCTAATTGCATAAAATTAGTTAGTCATAATTAAGGATGTTTGAGCTTAGATTGAAATAACAGAGACCAAATTGAAATTTATCAAAATCCCAATTAGAAAACCTTAATTTTTAGGGTTTAAGCAGATGACATGTCACTAATTTTTAATGAAGAAATTGAGTGACATGTCTTTCCTAGTTTTATTGTCTTCCTCGCTCGAAAAGACTGATTGAGTTGCCACATTTAGGTGAATGAATGTGGCATCTTCGACCACCTTAAGGACTTTAACCACAATCATTCAATAGAGGAGTTTCCCTTCTACAAGTTTGTGTCACCCTTGTTCAGTGTTTGTACCCTACCTGCCATGTGGAAGCCCTCAATTTCTTATCCCAAGGTAACCTTGTCTGATTCAGTTAAATTTGGTAGTGTTACACCCAACTTTGGATCGATGGAGGGAAAATTACAGGCCACCAAATCAATCATGGTTTGATCCTAGTTAAAGAATAACACCACCTCCACAAGATCTATGGCTTGGTTGGCTTCAATAACCCCTATTCACCACGATTAATTCATGAAAAATGCACCCCCAGTCAGCCATTTTCTGTCAAGCTTTAGTTATGAAGTTCCAAACTTCTTCTAGAAGCTCTAAGAGTTTGTTAAACATATAGAGAATCGGAAAATAGAAGAATAAGAGAGAAGAATCGTCTCCTAACAAAAAAAAGCAAAAAATAGAAAAGAATCTCCTATGATCTAGTTTTGAAAAACCACATTCAAACCTACAAATGATTTTACAACTACCTACCTTTTAAGGCTATAAAAGAAAATGAAACCATAAAGGAAAAAGGAGGAGACAATCATAAAGAAAAGGAGGAGAAAAACTTAGAGGATTAAATCACTAAAAGTCTCTTGATAAAAGGGCTATGAAAGATTAATAAGAAATGGAAAGATTGATTTTTCAGTAGTGTTTATTTTTTTATTTTTTTATGCTTTTTCTAAACAAACCTCAAATAATTTTCAAAAATTCCTAAGAAATTCAAGGACCATTTTAAAATTATTTATAGGTCCCTCACAAGTTTTCTAACCAATTTGTTTAATATTTGAGATGTAAACTTACAATGTAAGTTACTGACTCGTTAAATATACCTGTCTTTTTTTACTTTCTTAAAAAATTTAGAAAAAAATACATGAAATATATAAATTCCTTATTTGAAAAAAAAATACAAAAAATATGTTTTTATTTGTGTGCATACAGCCAAATTCTGAAATTTTCATGCATACTTCATAAAAAATAAAAAATTGCATTTTTATCAGACTTGAAAAAAGATGAAAAAAAAATATTATTGGGTATCACAAATTTGTGATTATCCATTAGGATTTGCCCAAAATTTCAAAAACACCATAAAAATCAATTTGTTTAATTAATATTTGGGGTAAGAATTTTACAAAGTAATGCATATTCTGGGTATTAAAATGAATTGACAAGAATATATCTTTAATTTTTGAGACTTTAGAATGGTTAGGTTTTAATAAAATAATATAAAGATCTCCTTACCGAAGAAGACTTTTCTTAAACCTTAGATAAAATTTAGACCCCTGATCGCACCGTTAAGAGTAGCCATGCTTTTGTTAAGATAGAGCCAAAACTTAACCCTACGCCATAGGGGAGAGGTCCACTCACAAGCAAAGAAAAGATGATTGTGTGTCTCTTCATGTTGTCTACAAAACATGCAATATTTATCTATCAAAGTGCCCATAAGTATGTCTTTGTTTTCAATCTCCCAAGAATTGTAATTGTATTTTTTAAATATACTACATTGTTTTAAATAGTCCAACCCTTAAGATTCTTTCTCTGTTTTCTTGTTCTTTGGAATAATTATAATAACTTCTAAGAATTTTATTATATTTTAATTAATATTGTTTCGGGTGTTGAATTTTATTATTAATAGAAATTTATTAGTAAAAATATCTTATTTCTGTTGTGTTTGTTCCTGCATTTCATTCAATTTAGTGAAAAACTTCTCTCGAAATAATGATAAATAAATTAAAAAATGGACAAAATGATCAATGTTTAACTTTAAAGTTATAATAATTTATATGTTTCGGGAACTTGATGGGATAATCAAGCTGTTAGATTTTTCTAACTTCAATCATGTTGAATGTTATGAAGTTAATCCCAATAACAAGCAGAGTTGTTGATGATTGACAAGAAGTAGTATAAGTTAGTAGAGTTGTTCAGAAATTCGGTTTACATTTTAGTTGAATTTTTCTTGTAATTGTAATTGAATTTTTAAATATACTATAATTGTTTTAAATGGTCCAACACTTAAGATTCTTTCTCTCTTTTCTTGTTCTTTGGAATAATTTAATAACTTTTAAGAATTTTATTATATTTTAATTAATATTGTTTCGGGTGTTTAATTTTATGATTAATAAAAATTTAATAGTGAAAATATCTTATTTTTATTGTGTTTATTCTTGCATTTCATTCAATCTAATTAGGTGAAAAACTTCTCTCGGAATAATGATAAATAAATTAAAAAATGGACATTACCATTAAGATTAGGAAAATAAATATTTAAGTGCATCAAAATATAAAAAACATCATAGAAAATATATTTAATTTGAATACGATTTTTCTCTGAAAATAAAAACCAGTATAATATAAACACATTTTCTAGTATTCTGAGTTATATAAGTGTTATGAAACTTTAAGAAATGAACATGTATTTTTTTTTTTCATTAAAAAACTGAAAAAAGAGAAGAAAACTAAAAAGAATAAAGGAAAATTGTTTTTTTTTTTTTTTTTTT
>Ga0307518_10001144_pt1 | contig 19914 bp, 12 predicted proteins | sample 25_EM_MG_FD_203889 | JGI IMG/M metagenome (GOLD analysis project Ga0307518, IMG submission 203889) | Populus trichocarpa ectomycorrhiza microbial communities from riparian zone in the Pacific Northwest, United States - 25_EM | ecosystem: Host-associated > Plants > Roots > Unclassified | place...
TGTCATTGCTTATGTAAAAAACCTGTTGGTTGATGAGGCTATAAAATTGTTGGGTGACAAAAAATGGAATGATCCAGTTTTTGAGGATAACTTGTATCATTTGTTAATCTGCTCATGCAAGGAGCTGAGCCATCTTGACAGTGCTGTTAAGATATACTCTTTGATGCCCAAATCTGATGATAGACCAAATTTGCACATCTCGTGTACCATGATTGACATTTACACTACTATGGGTCAATTTAATGAGGGGGAAAAACTTTATATGAAGTTAAAATCTTCTGGAATTGGTTTAGATGTGATTGCTTTCAGCATTGTCATAAGAATGTATGTCAAAGCTGGATCTTTGAAGGATGCTTGTTCTGTTCTAGAAACAATGGAGAAGGAAAAGGACATGGTTCCAGACATTTATCTGTTCCGGGACATGCTTCGCATTTACCAACAGTGTGGAATGATGGATAAGTTAAATGATCTGTATTTCAAAATCTTGAAGAGTGGAGTTGTTTGGGATCAGGAGTTGTATAATTGCCTCATAAACTGCTGTGCTCGTGCTCTGCCAGTTGGTGAACTTTCCAGACTTTTCAATGAGATGCTTCAGCGTGGTTTTGATCCTAATACCATTACCTTCAATGTCATGCTTGATGTTTATGCTAAGGCTAAGCTTTTCAATAAAGCTAGGGAACTGTTCATGATGGCTAGAAAACGAGGATTGGTTGATGTAATCTCTTACAATACCATTATAGCTGCTTATGGACGCAAAAGAGACTTCAAAAATATGGCATCAACCATACACACTATGCAATTTGATGGCTTTTCAGTTTCCCTCGAAGCCTACAACTGTGTGTTGGATGCCTACGGGAAAGAAGGTCAGATGGAGAGTTTTAGAAGTGTCTTGCAGAGAATGAAGAATTCAAGCTGTACTGCTGACCATTATACATACAACATTATGATGAATATCTATGGAGAGCTAGGGTGGATTGATGAAGTTGCAGGTGTGCTCACAGAACTGAGAGAATGTGGGCTGGGACCTGATTTGTGTAGCTATAATACACTGATAAAGGCATATGGAATTGCTGGAATGGTTGAAGATGCTGTGGGTTTGGTCAAGGAAATGAGGCAAAATGGGGTAGAACCTGATAAGATAACCTACACCAATCTGATTACTACATTGCAGAAGAATGATAAATACTTGGAGGCTGTTAAATGGTCCTTGTGGATGAAGCAGAGGGGACTCTGAAGCACACCCAACTAAAGTACATATAGTTTTCTCTTTTCAGTAATCTCTTCATCAGACTCTTTTAAGTCAGAAAGAGCCTGGCATGGATGATGGATCCTACTTAATACATCTGAAGTTTTGGCACCCTAGGTGAGATATTATATTCATGTCTGTTGTCTCCGTATCGCTACTTCTGAAATAATCTTCCATCTTCTTGGTATAAGTGGCTCTAACTTTTTCTGCTCATGTATTCATGTCTACTGTTAGTGTCCGATGCCTGCCAATTGTTGAATAGATTTCGTGAGATTCTTTCTGATTACCAACCTTTCAGCTGATTTCTGTTGGACATGGCTTGTGATAAATTCATACAAGTAATTGATGAAAACCAGAACGCTATGGAAAGTATTGTTTTACTGTTACTGCTAATGGTCACATATAGGTGGCCTACTTTTTGTGCAGGTTTCCTGTCTTTTATTGCTACCACTGAACTCCTTTCCTTCCTGAAAGATAAAAAGTTTTTCTGATTATTTCAGAATGTGTATCAAGTATTCTTGCTTTCTTCCTTAATCAGATGGAACACTTAGTTGATAATCTTTTGTTCTACTACAGAGTCTCAAGATTCTGTACAGTTGGGAGAAACTGGCTCTATGTGAAATGGTCAAAAGGTGTAAAAGACACATGGTGTAAAAGGTGTAGCATCCTTGCATGTCTTGCCCTCAGAATATGGTTATGCAGAAGTGAAAAGGCCAGTTGATAAATCAACATCAAGAACTTAAATGATGGTGTGGATATCACACAGTCAAGTCAGTCAAAGCACCGATAACTTCTGCTTTGAGAATTTATCATTCTGGTGCATTCTTTCCACGGAAGTGATGAAATTCAGTTCGATAGAGGTGTTCGCATTTCTAAGTTCAATCGGTGTTTCTTCTGCAAACCAAACTGGGTTGTATATATGCATAAATGTCTTATGTATCAGAAATCAGTTTATATTTCTGCCCATTTTCACGTCAGAAAACAGTGTCGTTCTTCATGTATTGGTTCATGTAATTACAAGAAACTTTGATTTTGCTAGAGCCATGTCATTTCAGACTGAATGTTGCAAGTTTAATATCAGGTTGATGCATGGCCTGGTTTTTACTTGTGTGGACTTCCTCATTTTGTTCAATTTGTCATAATTACTATCATAGTTTGCTTACATGAAAATATTTCACGAAAAAAATTATTGAAAATATTTTACATGAAAAGTTTTTATAATGTTTGGCATCTAATAATTTAAAAAATATGATGGTAATAGAATGATAACGATAATGTGTCGTGGAAGTGGCAGTGATAGAGGCAGTGGAGATGGAGTAGTTGGGATAAAGTGATGGTAGCGGTGATTAAAATAGTTATATGATATCATGAATGAATTTTTTGTGTATAAAATATTTTATGAAACTTACAAATTAAAAATATTTTTGTATAAATGAACTAAGTTTTGTATAAAGATTAAATGCAAAATATTTTATATTGACAAAGTTTTATGTAAAATATTTTACTAGAAACAAAAGTAGAAAATTCAAAAAAATATTTTTTCTAAAATATTTTACATAAAACAAAAAAATGTGTTTAATGTTGATTAGGGTTAGAGTAACCCTTCAAAGATAATTGGAGCTTGAATCATGATAGGTGAATAATATGGAAATTTTGTCTGCAGCTTATTTTTGCCTGTGCTAATATACATTACTGCTGGTCAAAATGTAACCCAAGTGTGAATTAAATGTTAGATTTGTAACCCTCTCATCTGTATAACCAGACTTGAGTGTCTCTTTTCTTGTTTGTGGTTGGCATGACTAATGGTCCTAAAATATTTTCTCTGTTTCTCATGGCCTTGCTGACAATATCATCCATCCTTGTATTTCCATATTATATGCAGCAGCCAGAAGGCCTAGAACCGTCTGAGATATTGATTTTTCTATTTTCACTCATTCCTCTCCTCGCCCTCTTGTATTCTTTTGTCCTTGCACTGTGTGTGGTGATGCTGCTGGTTTGCCATGAGGAATTTCTGTCACATTCTAGTTTATTGAGCTGCATGACTTTTTCAAGACTTGAGCAGCCATGAAGGGTGAAGAACCATTCCAGCATTTGATGAGATTGGTGACTATTCTTGTGCATTGTCTATGATGCAACTTTTCTTCTCTTGACCTTTCCCCTCCTTTTATGGCGTTTTGTGATAGCAATTGATCAACACACTTGGTTGACAATAGCAATTTGTTAAACGTTTTTGTCATTGAATAGTGGATGAGGTTTTGATGTGTTAATTGTCTTTGTTCATTATATTTTATGCAGTCAAGAGGCAAGACATAAAATACCGATGCAGGTTTTGATCTCCGAGACGCAGCCCAGGTCACGTTAAAAATATAAACCAAGAACAAGTTGATCCAGTCAAAACCTAATTTGGCTTTTAATTTTTTTTTCAAAACATCATCATTTTGATTGACTAGGGCTAATCTGCAGACCTGGGCTAATGTAATAACTGCACATATAACTAGCAATAAGAAGATAAAAGCCTTTTCGGTTCTGGTTTAAAACATAAGAAAAATTCAGAAATTTTATCACCCCTGAATATAGCATGGAAGATCTATTTGCCATGAAGATCAAAACACAACCATATTCAGCAGAAAGAATCTCCCTGAAAGCTAAAGAAACCACAATACTCGTAGAATAAGGATTTGATAAAGGAAAATGAAACAAGGAAACTAATGGCCAAATTGCACCTTTTTCTATCAAATGTAATTGCAAGAACGATTGGTACGATCAAATCCCCCCCCTGCAATGCATAGCTAATGCAGGAACAGACAATAACAGTTCAAGGAGTTCTACTCTAAGTTAATACAGACACATAAATGGACCAGAAGTCACGTCAAGGTAAGATTCGAGAAAACAAAGACTTGAAATGGTTTGAGCATTTCAACCTTTACCAAGAGTGCAGTTAGCTTGCTTGCCTGTATTGGTAGAGCCATTTCCCAGATTAACAAATCCATTATTGTATAAGACATCCAATTCGTGAAAATAAGGGTTCACTGTAATATTTTCAAATGGATTTTTCACCACACTTCCCACTGACTTTTTGAAGTGCTTGTTGATGTTTTCCCATTTCTCTTTGCAGTTCTTTGCGGTACTGTTGTAGCCCATATTGCACATTCCATCAGATATTGCATCCCAAATATTGGTCCCTTTGGAGCCTGTAACTTGCAACTGTTGATCCCAAGCAGTTCAAAGTGTTATAAGTGCTTGCACCTCAGCTTCCAGCCATCTTCTATTACTTTGGTCACACTTAAAAATGATTTTGAGTTGGAGCATTGCCTCCATTTGAGACTTCGATAACATGACCCGTCATGTTCTGGATGAAGGAAATGAGAGCTAGGTTACGAGAAGTCTCTTGAGCCCTAGCCTCGTTATCCCTTTCCATCCTTTCCATCTCCTGCTGTTTCCAAGCTTCTTCTCTTATCATCGTCTCCCTTTCTCTACTCTCTATCATCTCTACCAACTGTTTATGCATCTCCTCTTGCTTCTCCATCACTTTCATCACCAAACTCTCCAAAAACTTCTCAATCTTTCTCTTCGATCTCCTCTTTCTCTTCCGACCAACAGATTCTCCCGCACCAACCGACGAATCATCAGCATTTCCATCACACGAGCATAAGCTGAAAATAAAGGGAACCACATTAAATTGGTTTCTAAAGAACACATTTGTCAATCTACACTACTACTACATCAACATGATCCAAGGTCGGTTCAGTTTACAGACTTGATTCAAGCTGTCCCTCAACTTATAAAAGAGCCAATCATCTCTACCATCACAGTAATTCTCGATCCCACGCATGATAAAACGAACAAAAACAATTGCAGACACAATCACACTCCCAAATGAAACATCATACTAATCACCATTACATACAACAAGACACATTGCCACTTTCCTAGCTTAATTAGAATGGTCAAGCTGTTTTAACATACTACATTACATCCTTAGCAAATCTACCGTAAAATCACCATAACCCTTTTCTTAATTTCCTAAAAAAATTCAATTTAATTAACATTATAAATACTTGAACAAATTATTTATAAAAAAAAAAACCCACCTTTGCAGGGGAAAAAAGCTTAAGCTAAAATCTCTTAAAAAATAAAAAAAAAATTATAAATTAATTAGCTAACAGATAATTAATAAATAATTTTTTTAAAAAAAAATTATAAACTTGCCTAAATTCATCTTCAAGAAAACCTTCACCTGAACCCAACCCGAGTCCACCACCACCATTAACAGCTACGTCACTCGCTTCTCCACTAACAAAACCCCACAGCTTCTCTCTACCGTCCTCCCCAGAACCCGAAGGAACCCGGCCATTTCCTCTAATAGGACGGAGCTTCTGTGGAAGCAAGCTGTCAACATCACTCGACCCAACAACCGCCGCAGCTGAAGTGGAGATATCAAAGTTTCCGGTGGGTGGGAATGGAATTAGATGAAGAGGGAAGTCGTTAGGGTTTCGTATTTGCCGGTCATCGGCAGCTAGTAAATCCATTTTTTTTACTGATAATTAAAAAAAAATGGCTGCGTTTCGGGGGTTTTTTTAGCAGTAGTAAAAAAATAAAATAAAAGAAGGTAAAAAAAATGAAATGGAGGGACCTATGAATTTATATTCTTGGCCCTTTATTGTTTAAGTTTACAAAGTTTGTCCAGTAATGGGTGGATAATAAATAAATGGCCCTTTTCTTTTAAATGGGACTCATCAATGTTGATGAAATGATTTTTTTTTCTAATTAAAAATTTCATGAAATGAAATGAATATTATGGAATTTTTTAAAAAAAATCTATAAACATATCACAGAAATACTTAGTTAAATTTTTTCATATTTATAACATTATTTATGGAAAAATATCAAAATTTATGTTAGATAACTTTAAATGTAAATTAACACATGTCATATTATATATTAGAAATAAAAATTGAATTAAATTAAAAAATAAAATTAAAAAAATATATTAAATTGAATACCTAATTAAATAAAAAAAGAGAGTAGATGAGTTATATTAAAAAAAAATATTAAAGCATAGAAATCAAGCATAAATAATATAGGATTGGTGCGATGTAGGTGTTATTCCACACAAAAATTCAAATATGAGGATTTAAAAGGAATAAATGTAAGTATTTTGAAGAAAAAAAAACTTTCAAGTTTAAGTTTCTAGAATAAGAGATATTTTTTATTAAACAACTATCTTGTTTTAGTGGCTTAAATTATTTGATAATATTTTAAAATATTATTTATATTATTTTTTAACATATTATCCCGCTCACATGAATCTATCACTATCTTGTACTTAATCTTATTAGTTAAAATTAAGGTAGTCAGATTTAAATACATGATTGTTTGATCATCAATGTTTTGATTGTTAAATAAATATCTCAATCTAAAAATTTAAACTATTAAGTAAAACTTTAATATATAATTTATATAATTCTTTAACATACCTCTCCAAGTAAAAACTTTTTAGATTTGAAATTTGTATAGACTTACATTACTTTGTACTTAATTTTTATTAAATAAAATGAGAGTTATGAGATTTGAACTTATGACTACTTGATCAATAAGGCTCTAATATCATGTCAAAAAAACATTCTCAACCTAAAAACACTCGAGCTATTAGATGAGACTCCAAAATATAATTTATATAATTTTCTAATACCGATAACATATCAAAGAACTATCTCAATTCAAAATTTAAAAAAAAATCCCAAGATATAAATACAAGATTCAACATTTTTGAACCACAAAAGAAGAATAGTTTTCTATTTCAATTATAGGTATATCCAACCCTACCAAGGATATTATGGTCCTGTTTGGACCGTGTTCCATGAAATTTTGAAAATTTTTTATTTAAATTTAATTTATATATATATATATATATTTATATTGTTTTGATGTGCTAATATCAAAAATAATTTTTTAAAAAAATTTATTATTTTAATACATTTCTAAATAAAAAAACATTTAAAAAAAAACGACCAGTACACTCTTAATCACAAACTACTCTACTACCTTTCTTTAGTTCATTTCTTGTGTTAGAAAGGACTCATCTATGAATGAATCCAGCTCGTAATGGATTTGTTTTTGAGTCAACGTTCTTAATACATTTTAGCAAGGGGTTTGATACATAAGTTTTTCTTGAATCATTGTAAGGTGTTCTTCATGTCTATATACTTTGAATGTTTTTGGTTCAAAGCATAATGTCCATTTGTTTGTTGTTGTACGCAATAACTCAAACAGTTCTCTCTCCAGCGGCAGCCTTACTGGTTTGGTTGGTTCAGGTTGGATAACGAGTCTATTTCTACACGATATTTATTTTTTATTTTAGGAAGAATTCCAAAGAATATCTTCATTTGTCCACTTATAATTTCTATACAATATTATCCTTCCATATTTTTTATATACTTATTTTGAGGCTATCTTTTTTATTGAATAAAAGAATAAATTGTTTATATCAAGATTTAAATTTTAATAAAAATCCTACTTTTCATGGTCGGAATATGTCTTATTTTTATTTCTAAAAATTATATAGTAATATGAGGTTACAAAATAATTCTTCATAAACAAATATAGATAAACTATCTACAATCCAATTGAAAGTGTTTTGGTTTTGGTTTAAGATCGTCTAAGGATATCCTATAAAAAAGAAGAAGTTAAATCATGATATTGAAGACAATCATTTACCAAAGTTACTAAACTTCGTCCGATTCATGATCTAATTCTAGATCTAAGTTACGAGTTAATCAAAACAAAACTATTTTAATTTACTTTTAAAAAAAATGACAATGTTTTGAATTTGTTTTTCAAGTTATACTTAATTTTGAATGAATGATAAGATTAATTAAATCAAACCAGATTAAATTTATATTGATTTTTTAAAAAATTTAATTTAAATTAAATCTGAAATTCACTTGTTAACTTAGCCGAACTTAATAATTATAAAGAAAGTTAAATGATGTGGAGTTTTTATTGTTCATCATTTTACTGTTCACCAAGACACATATTACTGTGAATTGGAACGGTGTAATGATATAATTATCCTTGAAAAAAAAATTTGTTAGGCATGCGGTGGGGGGGGGTGAGGCTGTCTTTTTCATGAGATACATTTGACAGTGAAAGAATGGTTGGGGATATAATGGTTTATTTGAGTTTTTTATGGGTCTGGCAATTAGAAATGATATGATTGACAGATATTTAGCATTGAGGTCAGGCATGTCTACCAGACTCTAGACGCAAAGGTCAAATCCGAGCGCCCGAGTTTGCTAAACTTGGGTCTGGATTGACCACCAGATCCACGTGTCTTGGATCTGGTGATCTTGTCAGACTCAAGTACAGACCTGCTCGCTTGAGTCTACTAGAGTCTAATTTAATAGTTAGACCAAAGTTTTTTTTAAAATATAAAATATTTTTTTATATATTTTTTTAAAAAATTATAATTAACCCGTTTAAGAACGCCGCAGTCCATATATTAATTAATAAGTATACCGGAGGCTGCAATGCAGCTTTTGTTGAAATAAAATTCATAAAGCTGGAGTCATAATCAAACTATGAAATATTCGTAATCTACCCTCAAACACTCAATGATTTCTAAAGATAAACCCAACAAAAAATCAAAATCAAAGTCTTAAGGCCCTTAACCCACGATATCAATCATGTAAAAGTATAGGAAAAAGGCCCATCTTTTTATTCGTTACTCTCACTGTAAATTAACTATGATCAGAAGCCTCTCTACACATTCATTCCTCTCTTCAACAATTATTTTTCCTCTTGGAAGAAGCACCCTACTACCTTCAAAAGGTAAAAAGTTTTACTCTTTCTTGTGTTTTATTGTCCAAACTTGTGTAAATGTTTCATTTCTTTCAATTACTGGGTTTTGCTTGGTTTTGATTTTTGTTTGTTGTAGTGTGTAAAGTTTATTCCTTTTTACATTTGGGCAACTGGGTTAGAGCTGGAATTCCTGTTAGTACAAGGGCAGTGTCAGCTTTGATGAGTTCAAAATCTGGAATGGAGCAAGTGCTGGTTGAGAATGAAGTGCAACAGGTTAGGTTGCTTGATTCAGTCAATGATGACCATGGAGGTGTCATTGTGGAATTGAGTGAGTCTATGGATTCAAAGGTGTTTGCTTCAATGCTTAAAGCTTCACTTGCTTTATGGAGAAGCCAGGTATACTTGAGTTTAATCAATTTTGGAGCGTTTTGTGAAAGTTAGGTTCTTGTTGATAAATATTTTACCATCAATGCGTTGTTATCGATTCTGAATTTGGAGTTCTTTCTTGGGGCTTGCTTCTCTGTTCTGGCTTGTTATTTCTAATTTTACTGCAAGTATTTGGGAGATTTGGGATTACTAACTGAATCCCCAAGTTTGCTTCTTTTTTTATTTTGACATAGTTTCTATTTATTAGTCATATGACAAGAGTCATCAAGTGTTTGTTGTGAAATTAAGTTTATTTTTGTAAAACTGGATTAAGTTCAGTTCAAATTTTGGTCTATCATAAGCTCTTAGAAACTTCAATAATTGACTGGATAAACAATTGAAGCCTGTTTTTTGTGTATATCAGATGTATTTCTGTCACTGCTTTTTTGTTTTAATGTTTAATGCATTCAAATATGTTGTACAGGGTAAAAGGGGTGTATGGATCAAGGTACCTATTGAACTGGTCAATCTTGTTGAAGCTGCTGTCAAGGTAATCTGTCTGTTTGTATAAATTGCAGTAATGAGCTCATGATGTTCTAAAGGTGCTCGTGCAGGATTAAACAACAGGCATTGCTAGTTTTCGGTGTTGCCAATTAACCTCCAATTTGTTATTTACAATGCAGGAAGGGTTCTGGTTCCACCATGCAGAGCCAAAATACTTGATGCTTGCATTCTGGATCCCAGAAGGTGCTCATACTCTTCCAGCAAATGCCTCTCACAGAGTGGGTGTCGGTGCATTTGTCATGAACAAAAAGAGAGAGGTATTTCCCATATCTATTTTTCTGGATAAGCTGATGCAATAAAGTTAAGGGGTTTGCATGGGATGTGATCAAAGTCTTGTTTGCTGCTTGCTAAAGCCTAAAACTCTACATACAGGTGGCCTTAACTAATAGCTATAGCTACTGGTGCTGCTCTGTTGGAAACTAGTATTATAAGAAATCATGTTCCTTCATCAGAAATATGCATGGGGGACTGGGAAACACTACCAAGTTAATTTGATAGATTTCATTTCCTGCATGTGCATCCTCTTTTTATCTTTTCAGACCTTTTGCTTTGTTTAGCTCTTAAAATCTAGGTTCTGATGCCAGGATAGTTGTGAAATGATTATTTGCTTGCTCATTTGAAAAGAATATAGAATAGTTGATACTGTGTTTGGAGGGAGGGTTTCTCTGAATGTTGTTTTCTCGGAACATAATTGCAAATTCCATTCCCAGGTGCTTGTGGTCCAAGAGAAAAGTGGCCTATTTCGAGGGACAGGTGTGTGGAAGTTCCCTACTGGAGTTGTGGACGAGGTAATGGTTTTAATTTTTCCATCATAGATATAACATTGTTGTTTGTGTTGACCACTATAGAAGACCACTGAAGAACTTTCTATTCTCCAGGGAGAAGACATATGTGCAGCTGCAATGAGAGAAGTCAAAGAAGAGACAGCAGTAAGTCATTGGTGTCCAAATTGTATGCTCAAGTGAAATGAGTTGCACATTTATTGCTAATATATATGGGTGAAGCATCATTTTCCCTAATATAATATAATGACATTCCTTGTTTCCTTTTGTCTTGACAGATTGATACGGAATTTGTGGAAGTCCTAGCATTCAGGTATGCAGTGTACTAGAATATTAGTTACCATCAATGCATCCTTTCAATTTAAGGCGCACCTTGTATTTTGCTACTACATGTCTGTGCTAAAATCTTTGAACTTGGTTAGCTTCTTCCTGGTTATGAATTGTGGTGGCTATTTAACTTGAGAAAGGAAACAATGTTTTTCATGTGGCATAACAAACCCCTTTTAGAAGAGATTTTTGGCCTGGACATATCTCTGAAAGCAGCATTAGATCGGACAATAAATAACATTTTTCTCTTAGCTTCCAAAGTTTGTTGTTTGGAATTGGACCTAGTCTCTTTCTGAAATTTACTTATTTTCTCTTCATGTAACTTACAGGCAAAGCCACAAGTCATTCTTTGATAAATCAGATTTATTCTTTGTATGCATGTTGCGACCCCTCACCTTTGACATTGAGAAGCAGGAATCAGAAATAGAGGATGCCCAGGTAATTTTTGACAAAGAAATTTTCCAATACAAACGTTCATGTCACCTCTCAAGTTAACTGCAGATTCAGTTCCGCTTTCATGCCTTCTGGCCAAACTATGCAAATGTTTATAGTTGAATGCATTCCAAATTGATAGATATTATGCAGTTAAATGTTTGAACAACCTCAATATCAGCTGCTTTGGCTAGAAACCCTCGCATTAATTCTTGTGATTGCAGTGGATGCCATGGGATGAATATGTAGCACAGCCATTCGTCCAAAAGCATGAACTTCTGAAGCACTTAGTTGGCATATGCAAAGCAAAAGAAGATGAGGCGTATTTCGGGTTTTCTCCGGTCCCTATTACATCAAGATTTCCAGATCAAAAAAGTTATCTGTACGTGAATGATCGAGACCTGAAAGGCAGTAAGGTCAGAATGTCTCAAACAGCATGACCTGAACGCCTCTCACAACCCTCAGAATCATACCAAGGAAAAGATTCAATTTCTGTAATTTCGTTTCATTTATTTTTAGAACAAACAATAAATGTTGTAATTGTCACTCATTCTTTGAAAAAAGGAAAATAATCTAATTGTATTACCTCTGTATTTGATCCATTAGGTGTACAATGCTGCTCTACGAGCTGCAATCAATTAATAAAATCCCTGTTTCATTCATCATTGTTTAAATCATCCATCTTTCTGGAATTTGAACAATGAGAAGCAGCAGCTAGATTTTCCTGCCGTATGCCATGTTAGATGTGCAAGTAACAAGATACTGCAGGGGCATGGGCTGAGTTTGTCTTCTGGTCTTGGTTAATGCCTTGAGAAAATGCGAACTTAGACAACCAAAAAAAGGGAAAGGATGTTCAAATTAAAATTACACAAATTTATTTTAAAATTATTTCAAGATATTTATTTTATGTTTCTGTTTCATTTCTTTCACCAAACATTTATGTCTTTGTTTTTTTGTCATAGAAAAGCTCGTTTGGTATTCTAGTAGTGATTGTTTTTTGTTTGAAAATACATCAAAATAATATATTTATTTTTTAATTTTTAAAATTTATTTTTAATATTATCACATCTAAACGATCTATAAGCATAAAAAAATTAATTTGTAGAGAAAAAAATATTTATTTTTTTTTTAAAATATTTTTACACCGCAAAAACAAATGGTGTCTAAGATTGTTTTTAGTTAGTGTTAAATGAAAAAAAAAAACAAATAGAGAATAAACAAAAAAATATTTAATTGAACAAATATAAGACACTAAGGTTGTGCTTTGTTAGTATTCTAGGACTAGAAAAAAACAAAAAACAAATACAGAATGAACAAAAATGTATTAAATTGAAAAGACAAAAATAAAAACATATCTTAGATAATTTTAAAATAAATGTTTATCATTTCAATACATGTATAAAGAAATGTTCTTTTTATCTCCATTATTTACATTTTATATCTCTGTTCCATCTCAACAACATAAAAAAAAGTGTGTTTTTATATATATTTTGTTATATTATATGAGTATATAGTAAATTTTAAGAATGTAGTGATTGAATTAATTTCATACCCCATGGAGTGTATGCTCAATCATCTCTATACCTTATATTAAACATATATATATATTTAGCCACATCCCCACCCCAACCTCATTTCACAAAATATATAGCCTACCACTAATATCTAATTATTAAAGAAAAAGAAAGAAAATTACCTAATTAATATCTAATTATTAAAGAAAAAGAAAGAGAATTACAAACACCATGGCATGGCATGCATCATCAACCATTATAATTACTAGTACTCCAGATATAATTAGAAAGCAAGAAGAAATTAAGAAAGAAATAAAAAGAAAAGGGTACTTAAAAACAACAGTACGTAACCCTAGCAAAATATTAGTTACCATTACTTTGGCCTACCAGAAGCAGAACCATACATGTTGCCTTGATGAAGGGGATGGTGTCCCATCATCATCATACTTGACTGCATCCCACCATACACATTGCCCCCACTTCCACCGAACCCACCCCCAGAATCTCCACTATTTACGACAGCACCATCTCTTTGATCACCTTGCCTAACTGTTCCCATGGCAGCAGTCCTCTCTCCTTCCGTCTCCCTAAACTTTTGCAGATAAATCTTCAAGGGTTCAGCATAATCTTCAAAACCCAAAGTTGTCATGGCCCACAAAAGATCATCACCATTGACCGTCTTCCTCTTCTCTCTTTGACACTTATCTGATGCCTCTCCGGTGATGAAGCTAATGAACTCAGACACACACTCTTGCACGGTCTCCTTCCCATCCTTCGAGATCTTTGCATTAGCTGGTAACGCTTTCTTCATGATCCTGCTAACATTGGCTATAGGCAAGAGCTTGTCCTGCTCCCTTGATGATGTCTCACTGTAGTTTGTATTGCTGTTGTTTTGCCCTCCAGACTCATTGTCTGAATCAGCCATGAAACCTAAAGACTCTTGGGCTTGACTTTCTTTAATATATATATATATATATATATATATATATAGATATTGATATTGATATTGTTTGTTTTGGACCGTACATTTATTGATAAGTTTCTTACAGGTGGATGTTTGATTGGCCTGTGTATCAATCTGAGATGAAGGATATATATTGAAAAAGTTGACCTCTTGTTTATATAGTCGTTGTCCAGTCCAGACGTGTACAAGCAGTCTTGTGGTTTGATGATGGGGCTAAGCAAATTTAATTTAATATTATTGAATTTAATTAAGCAAATATGATGTCAGAGACATAATTAAGAAGAAAGACACAACATACAATCTTATTAATTCGAAAGTCGACAACTCTAACTCAACCTTGTTTTAGTTTTAGTTTTATTAGAATATTGATGTAAATACGGTGACACCATTTTCATCATCATCATTTTTTTATGCTGGATTTTCATCACTATTATTAAACTGGCTCATGTTGAATTATTAAAAATTCAATTTAAAATTAATTTTGTTAAAAAATTTACTCAATTCAATAATTTAAAGGTTTTTTTTATTAATCTAGGTTAATATGGATAACATGTAATTCGGATTCATGCTAGGTCTAGATTGAAGTTAATAACTATCCTTTTTTTTTTTTGTTGTGATTTAATAAAGTAGAATAACTACATGGACAGTAATTAATTAATTTTACCCGAAATTAGGTTGGGTGAAACTTTTCTGTATTCGTCAACGACACTTGTTTCAAACTCTCACTCAAAAGGGGCTTAATATCATCACGGAAGCAACTTGCTTTCATTCAAAATGATCAAGAATTGACCCAGCTAGCATTCCTGACTCGGTTTCTCCAGACACCAGGCACTAAAATGGGGCTTAATATCATCACCCAACTTGCTTCATTCATGCACCTTGAAGACTTCTTTGCTCAAGCCCATGTATACCCTGATCATGCAACTCTCATTCACTTCTCTATATGGAATATTGTTGTCAAGTCCTGGATCCGTTCTCTATAGCAAATTAATGTGGTAGCTTTATGTCATAATCATAATACGTACTAGGAATTTTATTTTATTTTTTTGGATTTGACAATTCTTAATATGTTTAATTCAAAACATGTAGAGGGAGATTGCAATAAATATATATAAAAACATTAAATTCTAAAAATAAAGTTGTTTGTTTTTGTTTTGGTATAAAATACATGCTCTATAAAAAAAAAAAGTTATTTGTATATGTTGAGAAATAAAAAATTATGAATTTTTTACTTGGATGATTTAAAAGGTATTTTATATCTTTGTAACTTGAATGAAGAGGTTGAAAAGTCATTCAATTATAGTAATATTAATGAAGAATAAATATCGCTTATATATATATATATATTAATGAGAGATCGATAATATTCCTTATATAAATATTAATAAAAAACAAATATCATTGACATATGTATTAATAAGATAAAAATATAGTGCTTATGGAAGACTCTTATACACCTACGGATGTAGGTGGAGTATAGACTTGTTGAACAAGTCTCTTGTATTATATGCGATAAGTCAAGGAACACTCAACTCCCCAAGAACGGGATGTATAAAGTTCCCTGACACTTTGGATCCAAACTAAAAAGCATGTGTTCAATCAAAGCCCGTGTTCAATCAAACATCCTAAAAGATTTGGTGTTGGGCCTAGGTCACGATGTTCTAACCCAAAAGGCGCAGCGCAATATCTAAGACTTGGCCTAGGCTGCGATGCGGCCTAAAAGGTGTCAGGCTGGTTGGATTGAATAAAAAATTAATTCTGGTAATTACTAGAACAAATTTCTCACAATTACCAACTATAAAATCATAATTAAATCTGAATATTTTGATTTTAAACTTGATGTTTTGAGCTGAAAAAAATTGTTCGGGTATTTAAAGAAACTCTTCTTAAAAAAAACTAATGAGATTCGTGGGCTAGATTGAATAAAATAATAGACCGATAAAAAATAATTTTTTATGGGTTAAGTAATTATTTTATAATAGACTCAAATTCAAGATCAAAATAAATTAACAAAACTCAAACCACGCTCCGTGTTTAAGCTCAAGCCAAGTGCACATGTGTGGGTTAAACTCATATTACTTTACTAAGGCTGAATTGTAACCTTTCAACTTATTAAATTACATTACAGGACAACCTTGTATTTTTGCTATGTAATACATAATTATGTTTTGGGTTTTGCAACAAACATGATAATCAAAAGTTTTTTAGATTAATTTTTTAATTATATATAAATTATTTTAATCATGTTAATGTTCTATAATATTAAAGTACTAGAAAAATAATTTCCAATAAAATTTTAACTTTAAAAATGAGTAAAACTCACTTTAAATTTAACATACTCATTAACCATGTTTTATTAAAACCAATTCCAACATTATCAATCCAGGTTATATATATGTCTGGGTGAGTTTCGTGGATACCACATATCGCTTCAAAGGTGGTTTGCACAAACATATCATTTGATATGTAAAGATACATATATTAAAAAATAAAATACAAAACAACTGGAAATAAATTTTCAAATTCTTGAACAATCAAGTTCTATTTTATTCCAAATATGTAGCAATATCTAGCGCTAGATGCCTCTGTAGGTTGTCTACATGGGCCAGATGGAGTTATATACCATTAATTTGCACTCATCACAAATTAATACGAGAATCCCTCTTAGATGTATAAACGTCAAACCATTTGACTGTATTTCCCCACGCAAAGTTGCAGTAAAACAATGTCTTACCACAAAAGTCAAACCGATAATCCCATGAAGGTATTAGTGTTTTGGCACCATCCTTCGATTTGCAATTAAAAATTATTTTGTATCACATAAAATCTCTTGCTTTGAAGTTGATTTTAATCATGATTTAACAATAGATATATATTTCTTTAAATACTCGTAAATTTTTCCAAAATTAACACAACCTGGGAAAAGGAATCCTAGCATTAATTATCCTTGTTTGTGTTAATCTGTTGCTAAGCATGCAAAAATGACAACTCCTCCTGTTTTTTTCTTTTCTTTTTCAGCTCAAATCACGGGTAGCATTATCTTATCATCTCAGACACTAAGGCATAGATCATTCAGGCCTATAAGTAAGTTCAGCATATGCAATCCAAAACAATTAGAACACAAAAGAAATTACTTGGGGAAACATGATTTCTTTCAGTATTACACAATTCATGCTAGTAATATTATTATCTTTTTTATTGTTCACAATCTTGAGTGATGCTCTTGGTGTTTCTGGAAATCGTAATGAAGTTGGTATCCTCAACAACATGGACAGTACGTAACTCTACCGTTCATCGCAAATCGAAGGATGATGATACTGCTCCCACCAAATCGTGTTTTTCTGGAGGTCTTAAAGAAATTACTATCATCAACGACATTAACAGTACTGAGTTGATCGTTCATTGCAAATCCAAGGGTGCTGATCTTGGTGTCATAAAACTCCTAACTTCACAGTATTTTCAGTTCGAATCTTGCAATCAAGTTTTTGGAATGACATTGTTTTTATTGCAGTTTTGCATGGGATAATACAGTCAAATGGTTTAATAATTATACATCTAAGGGGGATGATCTTATTTGTAATGAATATTGTATATAACTCCATCCGGCCCATGTAGAGAAACCTGCAGGTGCACCGAGTACTAGAAATTGTAAGAAATGGAATAATTAATCATGAACTGGTGATTATGTATCTTGAATAAAATATAGCTTGATTGCTGAGTGATTTGAATTTATTTCCAAGTGTTTTGCATTTTGTTTTTTTAATATATGTGTGTTTCATGATTTTAAAGGGATTTAATGTTTTTTCATTGCATCAATAATTTTCGAGGAGGAAAGGGAGATGGATAGTGTAGATAGGAATAGTTGGGGCAGGCTTTGAAAATGGAGACAGAAGGAGAGAATTGCTTGTGTTTTCCTGCCAAGGTTACAACACTCATGAAACGTGTCTATGGCTCTATATACATGCTCAAAGATTTGGTAAACGGGTTTTTTTTTCTGGGATTAATTAATAATTAAACTTTAACTTGTAAAAAAGAATACGTTATGACAAGAGTAGGCAACCAACCTCCATTAACGTCCCTTCCACCTTCTAACTTCTGCCATTGTACACTTGGTGAAACCATGGAGGTCAAGACCAACATGCCCTTCTATTTCATTTCAACCTCAAGCTTTTTTGTTCTCATTTTCTTTCTTCGGGTGTCAAGAGTCAACTTAATTTAACTTCTTCAATTAGTTAAGCAACATAGTTTACCAAAAAGAAATAAATGATAAAAGGATGAATCTATATATTTAGAGTGAAATTATTGTATTGAAAATGTGAACAAAAAACTATAGTTATATATTTAAAGTCCACTGATATAAAATTTAATTTTAATATATGACGGTTGGATTTTGATGAATATAAAACAAATTATGATGATTAAGCATATTTTGATATCGAATTATGAAAATGATAAATGTAAATTCATTTCCTTTTCATATACTATTTTTATGGATTTATTTTTATCAAATTCTGAAGTTTATTTATTATTATTAATTAAATCTAAATTCTAAAATAGAAAAAAATTATTTTTATACTAGGTGGTATATGATAATTCGATTCTTAGGAATTGAGTAGAGAAATTTGTTGACCGTCCAAGTCAACCAATGAAGGGCAAAATTGTAGTAAGAAAGCAATCCAAGGGCAAATGAACCCAAGAGCACCTTATAAAACCACCCTCTCTCCCTTTATTGTCTCTTCGTGCCATCTTACCTTGATAAAACAAGTAGGAAAATTTTGCTACAAACACAAAGAAGATGAGCTACTTTAGCGGCTGCAACAATCTTGTGACGATGATGAATTTCATAATTTCCACCATCTTCATCATCTTCACCATCACCCTTCAAGCATCAACAGCTAAAGCAGAGAACCCATTACAAGAATTTTCAAGTACAGAAGAGTTGGTGCAATGGGCTGGTTATGGAGAGGAAAAGCTATCGACTGTGCTAGTCACAGGCACGGTTCTCTGTGAGGCTTGTTTGCATGGTGAAAATCAACTTCATGCATGGCCAATATCAGGTTTTTCCATGTTCCTTGATTTCCTTTTTGGCCTACTTTAATTTCTTGATTGCATGCACGCCCACTTATTATAAGTATTTCTTTCAACAAATTTGAACAAAAATCATTCCAAAAAAAAACTGGTCATCAACATATTGATGTGATCATCAAGTTCTGTCTAGAGATATGATGAGATTTCTCCAGCTCTTTACCTCTTGTTATCTCTACAATTCTTGGACTTTTCTTTCCTTGTAATTACTTGAGTATAAGTAGTACGTATATTATCTAGGCTTAATTATATATTATAGCCTTAAATATTAGCTAGATTTGCACAAGGTTTTGGTACTGTTTTAGGGTTCCTTGTTAATCTTGCATTTAGTTTTTGAGCACTGATCTTTAATTGTTTGAGATTGGTCACTAGCTTTCAGCCTTTCATGGTAGAAATAACATAGTTTTCAGCCAAACTTGTTATCAAAGAAAAGAGAACTACGTACTGGAATTAGGGATTATGTCATGGTTTATGTAGGTGAAGAGTCGCATTGGCCATGTTAAGGCAGCTGCAAAATGAAGCAAAATACAAAGACATTGCTATCAAATCACAGCTTCTTTTTTGAACGTTTATTTTCAATTCCTATAAGCCTAAAAACCAAGGGTGAAACTACTAATTTAACATGTTAATTTTCTAGCCTATTTCATCGATCTCTAAAAAATTTGAATGCTCAAAGGGCAGGTAGTTTCCTCTTTAGGCGCGCACTTCCAAATCTTTACTTTTCGTGTAAGAGATTGTTAGTCTTTGAAGCATTCACTTTGGAATTTAATTTGTCCTTTATACGTACAAGCAAACAGTTATATATATATATATATATTGCTGTGTCTTCTTCTT
>Ga0307518_10001145_pt1 | contig 19905 bp, 22 predicted proteins | sample 25_EM_MG_FD_203889 | JGI IMG/M metagenome (GOLD analysis project Ga0307518, IMG submission 203889) | Populus trichocarpa ectomycorrhiza microbial communities from riparian zone in the Pacific Northwest, United States - 25_EM | ecosystem: Host-associated > Plants > Roots > Unclassified | place...
CCACCCTCACCGTGTTAAGGCCATTTTTCCTCAAGGACAGAATAGTACTTTGACTACAAATGTTGTATTTACTGAAGTGCTTAGAAATTTGATTTGATTCATTGTTTTTTTTTGTGATTGAAATTGATAATGTTTAAGCTTGAATGTCCAAAAGGTATTGTGGTTTTATCCTTACTAATATGCCTGGCAAAAATAGGATAAGCATTGCCCAGCAAACTAGGATAAGCATTGCCCGGCGCTGCCTGCCAAAGGCAGGCACCAGCGCTAGCTGGTCTACTCTAAGGAGGGACTATTACTAAGTCTACCACTAATATGGGTCGCAGTCTTGTGTGCACTTTGTCAACAGTTTATGCCAGGGTGCATGTGTGACTTCAACAGGTGGTGGTGGTCAACAGTGGTGGGGGTGGTGTTTGTCACATTGTCATTGTCATCAATGGTAGTGGTAAACACATGGTGTGGTGGTGGGTGGAAGATGATGAGAAATGAGACTGAGAAAAAGTAAATGTGTACAAAAAAAGCATAGTAAATGCATACCAACAAGCATAGCAAGAAGCATATAGTGCAAGTGTACCAAAAAAGTGAAGTAAATGCATACCAAAAAATATATAGTATCAAATTAGGATGTGTTGTGTAGTGTTTCCCACCAATCCCTTACACTGCAAGCATTTCTCAATGTTTTATGACAAAACATTGTAAAAAAAATAGAAGAAAGAGATACTCTTTTATTTACAATTTTGTAAAATTTTCTTCAAGAAACATGGTTGTTCCTGGATGCTGATTGGCTGGCTAAAGTGTTATGACCAAACATATATAGCATGTTTTAAACATTTATTTCTATACAATAGAATAATCTTTTGATTCAATTTTTCCCTCCAGAAAATTTGAAAATGCTTGCTGTGAGAAAAGTTACATTGTCTTTTCTTTATTTGTTTTGCAAGGGACAGGCGGAGGGAAAAGGTTAAATTTTTTATATTCCCAACATATTGAGATCATGTCTTGACACAAAAAATGACAAAAGTGATGCTGTATGATATTTGTCTTTTTTTGTTAAACAAAATTGTAAATAAAAGAGTATCTCTTTCTTCTATTTTTTTACAATGTTTTATCATGAAACATTGAGAAATGCTTGCAGTGTTACCAATCCTTGACAAATTTCTGCTTACTCCCTTCTCTTTTTATACTGTAATGCTGTGTCCCCCCATGTATTTAAACCCCTGGGCTCAGCCCAGTGATAGGAGAGCCCACATCAGCAAATCAACAAAAATGTGCCAGGGTATGACAGATTTCCACAGAGTTTGTAATGTTCCCACAGTAGTCTACAGCATCCCAGAAGCCCCAGAAAGCCCCAGTTCTCCAGCAATTTACTCTCGCAGCACTACAAAACAATTGGTACTACACATTTGGGGTAGTCAACATTACAACACAAACACAACAGTTCCTAACATGAACAAAACTGTTCAAACCTAATCATGACTATGCTTTTTAACCTAGTCACACTACCACCCAAACACAACAGTCTAGTAAAAGTGTACCAAAAAGTGTAGTGTCCTTGTGTTTGTGGTGTAGTGTTAATTGCCAAAAATGCATAGTAGTTGTGTTGTATTTGTGTTGTAGTGTTGATTACCAAAAAATGTGTAGTACAAATGTTGTGTAGCAAAAGTGTAGTACCAGTTTGTATTTGGCACTGCCATTGTGCATCCAAAATTTGACTAAGTGCCCAAAAGTGCCCAAAAATGCGAAAAATGCAATAATTGTGGACACTGTTTGTCACACCTCTTGTGCAACATGGGCAAACCAGACCAAACAAATGCCTTTTCCTACTATGTAGGAGTGGACTCAACACAACAAATGTTAGTGCCAGAGCTATTGGTAAGTTTCCTGGCACTACTACCATATTAAGGGCCCGTTTGGTAAATGGTGTAGTTAGTAAATCCCAGGTGCAATAAATCCTGTTACTCATTGAGGAAATGGTATTTGTTGATCCAATTTACTGTGACTGTTCGGTGGCAGGAGGTCCAACATGTGGATTAGGGCCTTTTTTTCTGCTTTCACACAACACATCTTACCATGGCATTGAAGCCATCTTGTCAGTGCTATACCTGGACCCACAGATGGTGAAGAAAAGGTGGTATCTGAGCTTCTCCAAGCCAAAATGGAAGGCAAGATTTCCAATAATGGTTTCAAGAAGTCCACCTTCAACGAAATTGCTTAGGGACTACAGATCCACTCCTCCCATCAATGGGACACAAGTTCAAACACTTTTCAAGTGTGTAAGTGTATCTTTTCTGTATGTTTTGGCTAAATATTGACACTACACAGTTAAAATCAAGCTACAAAGTTGTTCGGACCCTCCAAAGTCAATCTGGGTTCGGATGGGATGACAATCAAAATATTATCACTGCAGAGGATTCTGTATGGGAGTTATACCTCCAAGTATATGTTCTTCATTTATGAGCTCAATTCTAACTTGACAGCAATTCAGAAACATGAAAAGGCAGCACATTGGTGCACCCACCCTTTCTCCTTATATGATAACATGGTGGAGCTCCTAGATGGTGTTATACCCACTGGGGCTCATGCTTTTTCATCAGAATTTGGGACCACTCCAGACAACATGGCCGCAGATGAAGAATCCATACCTGAGTACCTGGACCCAGTGTTGTTCAAGAAGGAGTTGAGCACAGATGACAAGAAAGAAGATGACAAGGTAAGTGATCTCAAATCTATAGATTTTCCTTCAGGTAATGAGGTATCCTCAGGGCCCTGAGGTGCTTGCACCTATCACCCCTGATGTTCAAATTAAAAAAGGGCTGCTTCTGCAGCAATGCCCTCCTCAGGCTCAGTTCCGAAATGCATCAAAAAGAGTGGAAGCCAAGCATTTGTCAAACTGACTGACACACTTAATTCCTATGTAAGCACACTGATGGCCCCTCCCATGGAGCATTCTCCAGCAGCTGCTGGTCTTTTATCTGCATCCCCTGCTCGTAAAAATGCTGCCTTTAGGACTGTGGTAGAGGAAGAAGGTCTGTCTCCTCACTTGTTGTCATATGCTTGGAAGGTTTTTCATGGAAATGTGGAGCTTGCTAATGAATACTTGAGTTTTGGTCCTGGGCTTAGGGAGGCTCATGCACTGTGGTTGCAAGATGAGCTGGAAAGGATCATGAACACTCAATCTCATTACTAGATAATTATATGTGCAGTTGAAAGCAGTATGAATGTTTTTATTCTGATGTGTGTGTATGTCGAGAACACTCTTCTTGATAGCTTGTCCACATCTCTGATGCAATTGTATCCTGATAAGCTGCAGCTCTTGTACTCTCAGCTTGTGATACCCCTGTACCTATGAACACCTCCTCATTCTGATTAGCCTGTGAATCATTCACTAAGGCCATGGATGGGGTATCAGATTCATTGAAGTCATCTGGATCATGAACCAAAATGAAATTGTGTAGAAGGCAGAGAGCTGGGATGATTTGAGCTTGAGTCTTCATAGGATAGTTGCAAGCTTGTTGAAGCCATGGCAAACTCTTTCTTGATAACACCAAAAATATGTTCAATGACATTTCGAAGCTGTGAGTGGTGAAGGTTGAAGAGCTCCTCTTTGTTTGCAGGACTAGATATTGCAGTGATGAAACATGAAGAGCCAAATTACTAATGGAGACATGGACACTTACCAGGCATCAGATAATCCCCATTCATGGAGATGATAACGAGTTCCTCTGTATGGAACCAGAAGGCTATCACAGCAGGCAAATCCAGCATCAGCCAGATAATACTTTCCACCAGGAATGTGCAAGCCAGGTGCCCAAGCTTTGTCAAACAAAAAGCTGTCTGCAATACTACCTTCCCAACCACTGAGGATATAGCAGAAATGCATCTCAAATGTGCATGCTGCAAGTACATTTTGAGTTATATTTCCATCCTTGTCCCAATAGCATGCTTGTTCAGCTGCTGGTGGGAAGCAGGGGATGTGTGTACCATCAATAGCTCCAAGAGTTCCAGTTCCACAGGAACCCAGCACTGACACAGTACATTTACAGTATGTGTTACATAAGGTAACTTCACAGAATTTCTCTAAGTCCCATTGCTTACCCCCACTCCACCACCACTGTAATCACATTGTCAACTGTTCACACACGATGCCGCCACTCCTACACCATCACCACAGCACAATTGCATGCACAGGTGTGTCCTTTTTTTTTTTTATTTACTAACTATTTTTACAGGCCTCTGCAAGAGGCCACATATTCCAGCAAGTAAAGGGTATAATTTCATTGTGTTGAAACATCTTGTGATATCAAACTGACCACCATGCAACAATTGATCAATGGTTCTGATCTTGTAGGCCATGGATCAATGTTTCAACCTCAATCCTTGCTACCTCTGTCAGATCATCCATTCTATTCCATTCATCCCTCATTGTTGTTGATCTCCTGCATAGCTTCATCATCACCATCATCCTCAATCTGAACCATGCTTTCTTCCTAAGACAACTCCTTTGCCAATCTAGCCAGCTTGGTTTCTTCTTTGATGGTTGCATTCTTTCCATTGAATTTGCAGATCAGTGACTTGGCAATGAGGCCCATGATATGAACAAAACAGCATGTATGGCTTGGAGAGTCAGCAAACTTATTGAGTTTACAGAGCTCTTGGATCATGACATTGTTATTCATTGCATTGTCACACATCACGCCTGTCATATCCATACTTTTCCCAGTCGCAACTCCGGTCTAACCCTGGCCTGCCTGACCTCTCCTTAGGCATTGACACAACTCCGGAGCTAGTCTGGCCATCTCCAGCCTCATAGCTGCACTCCAGCTCAACTCCGGTCACTACGTCCATCTCCACCTCAGGACTAACCCCTGTCTTCCTCTAGACACATCTGCGGTCTAACTCCGCCATGTCGAGCCTGTACCTACCACTTGTTGCTGCTCCGGTTTCAGTCCAGCCACTCCCTTGGTCTTGTCTGCAACATAGCCCAACTCCGGCTGTTACATCCAACTCCGGCTCAGGTCTGTTCCTGTTCCGCTCCACTCCCTCTGATAGGTCCACCAATGGCCTTGGACATTTCCATGTCCAACTCCAGACCTTCCTCCGGCTACTCTGCCCTTCCTCCACCTGTGCACTCCCTCCGCTCTTGCACTTCCTCCGGTCGTGCACTTCCTCCGGTCCCGCTTCCTCCGGTCCTGGACATCGCTCTGGACTTAACATTAGTTAAGTCCACCTCCAACCCTTACTTGTCCTCTTCCAACCTAGTTCCCTTTACCTACTTGTCCCTGCATCTGCTCCGTCGTCCCTGTAATCCTAGTTCCCCATTTCTGCTTCCGCTCCGGTTTATTTTCCTGTCCCTGCTTTATTTTCTTGTACCTGGTTTATTTTCCTGTCTGCTTCTGCTCCATCCCTTGTCTCGACATTAAGGTGTTTACTTGTCACTGTATATACTCACCTTAGTTTCATTACTATATAAACTACCATACTCCGGCCTAGTAGTCCTTAGATCAAATCTCGACTAAGATACTCCCCACTCTGTACTACCCACTATGCTCTCCTAATCCATCTGTTCACCTGGACTCCCGAACTCCGGCCAACTCCAGCCTCCATCCTATCTCGTCCCCTTGGTCCTATGTCCGATCCTAGCAAGTCTCCTACTTGCACGAGGGCAAAAGCCACCTCTGTCCCAGACTCGACGCTAGACCTCTCAGGACTTATCCCACCTCTGGGATGTCCTTCGCTCCGGACAAGCTGCACTCAACTCTGGACCACTTTCCTGTGGTCCGGACTTACTCCGCAAAAACCTGGACTTACTCCCTGTGCTCCTCTAGTGCCCGGACTTCGTTCATTTGACCCGGACTTGACTCTCCGCACTAACTAGCACCTACTAGTGTCTGGACTTACCTCCTCATTAGTTCCCTGCACCTCTGGACCTCCTAGTAAGATCGTTGAGGAGAACCAGTCTTGACAACGCCCAATATCTAGGAGTACTCTCAAGCATCCAGTAGCAGATAAGTTTGAATTGAGTAAAACCTTTTCTGCTAATCCAAGACCTTCCAGAATACTTGCAAACACTGTTTCCATTTCAAGACCAGTGTGGGACTGATATCATGTCAGCTCTCACAAGGTACATCAGGTTAGTCACCCACTAATATAGGTACTTGAACAATGTCTGATGGCATCATCAGCATTGTGCCATTGTGCTCCAGATGGACACAGGATGCAATGGGTGCATGGTGGTTTGCTGTCATCCAAGCATCAGTAGTGAAATTCAGCCCACTGTCATATTCCTGGTAAATAATTAGTCAAACTCATATTGGTTTGTATCTAAACTAACTCATAACATCTTAGTGACACAGGTTTGAGTGTGTGTGAAGATAAGATAGACATGGAATAACTCAGTCCATCATGCATCAGCAAAACCAAAAGTTGCTGTGCCAAGCTGTGCTGAGCTGTACAGCCGGCTACAGTCCCCACAGTGATACAGATGGGTCCCCATTTGTACAGCACTGTGACAGTGCTGTACAGATCGTGACACGAGCTTGGGTCCTGTACACACCATACCTAATATAGATAGATTCATATACTGTGCCCACTGTATCCCACTGTCACACTGTGACCTATCTGTATCATACTGTCATAGTACTGTAACCAACTGTAATATATTGCATAGTACACTACATCAATACATCCTATATGCTAATTAATGCTGGAGTCATGGTAGTCGTGGTCAAGGTTCGCAAACGGCTGGTGCTGGGGCTAGGGTCGTGGTCGTGGTGCTGGCACTGGGGTCATCTCCTGTGGTGGTCACATCACTGAGTGCATGCGTGCTGGTGGTGTGGTCATTGTCGTCGCCAGTGTGGTTGTGGTTGCATTGCGTCGCAGCATGCTGGCGCTGGGGTCGTCAGGGCTGGTGGTTGTGGTTGTGATCACATCACAGCGTGCATGCACACATGCTGGTGCTGGGGTCGTCGGCATCGTCGTCATGCCAGTGGTGTGGCGATGGTGGTTGCATCGCAGCATGCATGCATGCATGCTGATGCTGGGATCATTGTCATCATTGTCACACTGGTGATGGTGGTTGCATCGCTGTGTGCATGCGGGCTGGCACTGGGGTTGTCACCATCGTCGCTGATGGTGGTGGTGCCACAGCGTGTGTGCATGTTGGCACTAGGGATGACAACGTTGTCATCGTCGTCACGCCAATGGGTGGTGGTGGTCACACCGCAGAGAGCATGCGTGCTGGCACTGGGGTGCTGTCTGCCCTTGTGCCAGCTACCCGGATCATTGTCATTGCTGTTCATCCCTGTGGCTACCCAGGAACGTCGTTGTCATCCATCTGTCCATGTGACTGCATGGATCACCATCGTCATCTGTCCCTGAGGTGGCATTGGCTGCCCAGGAACATCATCGTCGTCCACCGTGCCAGCTGCCCGGATCATGTCATCGCCACCACCGTCATTGTCATCATCATCATCTTTGTCATTGTCTGACCCTGTGGGCGGCCCAGGGAGTTGTCGTTGTCACCGTCATCTATGGTGAGTCGTCCTTTTGCGTTGTTGTCATTTGGTGGTGGAGAGGGTCGTGGTAGTGGTTGGTGTTGCACTGGTGTCGTCATCGTCGTCGTCAGTGGTGGGGTGTCGTTGCCGTCGACAGCATTGGTGGTGGTTGGCATTGTGGAGAGGGGGTTGTGGTGTGATTGTAGTTGTCACCATTGGGTGAGGTGGAAAGGGTCATGGTGGTGGTTTGCATTGGTGGTGGCGGTGTCATTGTTGGTAGTGCGGTGTGGTTGTTGTCGATGGCATTGGTGATGGTCGTGCAGTTGTGGTGGTTGGTGTTGTGATGGTGGTATGTAGTTGGCATTGTGTTGGTGGTGGTGTCGTCATCATTGTGTTGTGGTGGTTGGTGTGCAGGGCGAGTGCACACACAGACTCAACCTGTAATAATGCTTATTAGTAAATGAAATAAAAAAAGAAACATACCTCATAGTAGCAGAGGCAATCGCGCTCTGCGGGTGTACATGTACGCAGGTGGAGGTGCAGATGTGCCTGTAAAAATAGTTAGTAAGAAAAAAAAGGGAAATACACCTGTGGGTGCAATTGCGCTGTGGGTCTGTTCAATGCTGCTGCTGCTGCTGCTGGTCGAGGCTGGTCAGGGCGATGGAGATCGACATTGTCAGTGGTGCTGGTGTGGCAGTGGCAGTGTCGTGCACGAACATCTGACAGTGTGATTACAGTAGTGGTGGAGTGGGGGTGGGGGTGGGGTAAGTGATGGACTTAGAGAAATTTTATGAAATTACCTTATGTAACCTGTACTGTAAACGTGCTGTGTCAGCGCTGTGTTCCCGTGGAACTGGGACCCTGTGGCGATGTATGCTGTAAGTGCTGTCAAATACTGTACTAATACAGTAATTACTGTAGGCACTGTCCCGAAATAAGGGATTTGCTGATGTGAAGGGATGGTATGTGGTATGAAGGGCCACCTGTCTTCATTAAAGACTGAAATCTCCTGTCTTCAACAATTGAAAATGGACAAAGGCTTTTGGACACCCAGTAAAATCCACCACTTACTTTGTCTGCTCAGGAGTGTGTGCATGGTGAGAGTAAATTGTTTTCCTTCCTTCAATTCAAAGGCCATGGTGATGAATCCATCTTTCAAAATGCTCAGAATAATTGTCTGGATCAGCCACATGCACAAATCACTCCACAGCACAATTTCACATGCTTTGCAGGTTTCCAGTCGATTATGAACTTAGTTTATAGTAGCATGCAAACTTTGACCACAACATCTTTTTCCTACCAACACACCCATCTACCCCAACTATATATCATCATAGGACAATGTGAAGGACATTGGGAGTGTTTCTGTATTCTTTTCAGCAACATACATACCCTTCTCCTTATATCAGATAGCATGATATCAAATAAATTCAGACAGTCTTTTCAGCATATTAACAGTGGTAATATGGATGTTATAAATGACTAGAAAGATGATGGGAGTTGATTCCTAGACCCCAACATGTGTTCCTGTGAATATACCCAGTGTGACTCTTCTCATCGGTCTCAGAAAATTCAGGAGCATGTCACTGATACCTGAAACATGTCTACCCTATATATATATATCATCACAGGACTGTGGAAAGAACATTTGTGATGTACCTGTATTTTTTTGCGACAACACACACACCCTACTCCTCATACCTTACATTACTGTATCTAATAAATTCAGGAAGCTATTACAGATTGTTTGAATGGTTGTTATTGGGGTTTTTGAGGTCCATGAAGATGATGGGAATGGTCCTGAGCCTTGCAGAATATTTTCTAATAAGATGTGTGTTTCCAGTACCCAAGCATGCTTGCATCACCTGTAGAATATTATTCCGACCACTGTTTTGTCTGAAGCTTGGACTGGGACCTCCCAATGGGTCTATCTACCCCCTCCCATCATTACATTTCCCAAAAGATTGTTTACAGTTTGTAATTATAATTCCACCATGGGCTGTATAGTGACATCAATTGGAATCAGATATGATACAGAGTCATGCATATCATCTACCCTCTTGATATGCATGAATCATAATGTTGGGGGTATATGTGGTGTGTTCTATGTACTGCTTTATGCACACAAGCAATTATGGGAGTGTTTGGATCAGGTGTACAAATGCTAATAGAACCATAGTGTGATCATAATCAAGTCACACAAAAGGACATAGAATTCAACTTTATATTATCTATCACTTTGTTCATAGACACCCCATGTATTCAGTACACTACCACACATGTTGTACTCTTAGGATTCATATTTCCATCACATGTAATTTTGTTTATTTTATTGGTTTGATCTGCACAATTGATTGTTTTAATCTTCACACTCCGAATGAAATCCAATCAATATATGTCACATGGTATTTGAAATAATATGTGTTCTACTACCCCTGTGTCATGCATTTCAGGTACCCCCATCATTTGCGCAGATCCTGTCATTTGATGCAATAAATTAGCCTTGACACTGTGTTACACTGTCAAGACCATGTCCAACTCCAGACTCTTATCTGGTTACTCTGGTCACATCACAGCACTACAGCCCAACTCTGGACCTCTGCGCATCACTCCAGTCCCGGACACACACATACTCCTCCGCTAAGTGCAACCCCTTGCATTAGTCTCTATCCAGTCATTACTTCACCTCTCCATCAACCCTGTAGGACCATGAGTTCTCCATGTTCCATTTATATCTTCTACCTTGTAGTATTTTCTCCGGACCTTACTTATTCTCATCGGACCTGACCTAGTCCCAACTCTGGTCGTTCCTTGTCCGCCCTTTAGGATGTTTACTTGTCACCGTAAATACTCTACCCTAGTTCTCCATAGTATAAGTACCCTGTACTCCGTCCTGCACTCCTCAGTCTGAAATCAACTTAGTCACTACTCCAATTCCCTGTCTGTCTCCATCCCCATCTCTGCCTGACTGGAACCTATGCAAGGGATCAACACTTGATCCCCTTGTCATTGAATCCAATCAGTCTCAACTCCGGCTGGACTAACTCCTTGTCCAGCCTCTGCCTTTCTCCTTCGTCCATTTCTGTCCAGACTTGACCGGACCTCTTATCAGTTAGAGCATCACATAGTATGTAGATATACAAATAAACAGCATGAAATCCTTACACATGTTTAGATACTGGCATACTGCAAAAGCAGTAAAGGCCACCAGGTTTGCATACTGTAAAATCTGTACAGGCCAATGTGTCTGCACACCGTAACACCAGGTCTGCATACTGTAAGTCCAGGTTTGCATACTGTAAAAGAAGTAAAGGCCAAAGGTTTACATACAGTAAAATTGGTAATGGCTAATGATTGCTCAAATTGTAGAAGTAGGCTGGCCGACCAATGTAAGAGTATGTCTGCAGACCTGTGTGTCAGTGAGTGCCCATACAAAAGCATTACCAGTTTTACAGTACACAAATCAGTCAGACTGTGCGCAAAACCAGCACTGGTTGTGTCATATGACTGACCTCACACGATCACGTGACCTAGTCTCATACAAAAAAATCACATGACCTAGTCCGAATACATTGTTTCGCAATCCATACATACAATTAAGTCCATTACAAACTGCAATACAAGCAAAAAAAAGGAAAAAAAAGAAGGTAATCAGACTGGCAAGAGGGGGCCCTCCCCTTGACAGTCCACCTCCCAGAGAAAAAAGTCTACTATGTAAAATTTCACATGAAATCAATGATTTAAAAGAAAAAATCTGTAATAGCATTTAGAATTAGTAAGAAATAGGATAAATACACTTACCTTCATGCTCAAAATGAAAATAGCATATTATCATGCAACCTGGTTGCTATTACTATAAAAATATATGGTTAGGCCCTGGACATTGCTAAGCAGAATTGGCACTTGGAAGGATGTTCCGTTGACTGGGCTACGCCAGGAAGATCCTTAGTCTTCCTGGACATGTTTATTTATCTCGATGAACATAATAAGGTTCAATGGAGACCCTACCATAAGCCCGGTAACCACCTTGAGAGAGTTCCATGGGATTCCTCACACCCCTATGACGTTAAACGAGGAACGTTTATCGGGGAGTTATCCCGATTGGCGGTGTTGTCTAGTAAGCGGAACACTTACATGACTGCAGCTAAGAATCTCGCTGCCCTCTACCTCAGTAGAGGATACCCCGATCGCGTCGTACGAAAATGGTTGTCTGACCACATTCATACTCGTTGGGAAAACCAGTTTGCCATTAAAGCCGACAACAACGAGAAGGACATTATTGTTCTTAAGACCCACTTTAACGACGCTTGGAGTGATTTTTCCATATCGGAACTTCTTCGCCACATTAGTAAGCCTCTCAAAGCTGTAAGCGACAGCTGGGAGAAGGGAGATTTCGTCATTCATAATGATGAAGAGCACCCCTTATGACGATGGCAGTTTCGGCTGCCTTTCTTCCCCGAAAGTGCACAGTTCCCGAAAGACGCTTTTCCGCTCCTTGACAGGGCGACCGTCCAGAAGGATCTGTGGCACAAGTACGAGGGAGATGTCGTATATGGAGCGGTCACTTACCTTGACCTCCATACACTACTTGTGGATAACTCGAAATGGGTCGTTTCACGTAAGCGCACTAAGCGCCTCGGCGACCTTGCTCTTATCTGGAAGAAGACCGTCCTAGACACGTACCGGGAAGTGGAGCCCGGCCCCTCTACGTACGATATCGTAAGGGGAATTGATGCCGCTTATCGGCACGAACGTGATATGGATCGCTTAGCCATGGATGAAGCGGAATTACTAATGTCCCGCGCTGGATTCACGGTGGCTGACTGTATCTGCGGACCCCCCTGGTCTGTCGGAGTACTTCAGCAACCGCCCCCTCCGTTAGTACAGGACTGGCTTAAACGATTTAATGCCACCTGGGAGGATCCAGAACCGATTAGGCAACACCGTCGCACAGCCCGAGATTGATCCGGAAGCTGTGTTCCTGTGTAACCACAGGACGCGTCAGCGCTGATGTTTACCTAATAAACATTGCCGCATTATCGGCTTTACCACTGCCTTGAGCTTCTCTTAGGGAGAAAGCCCTTTTCAGGTCATGAGCGTTATTTCCTATTGGTGCCCTGTTGTTTCAACAACACACCAGTGAGTCATGACCCGAAACAGCGGTGCTGATCATGCTTGGTTACATCAAATATACCCCGATAAGGGGTAGTTATTCACACACTTGCCCTAAGTGTGTAAACATGGCACAACACACCCTAATGTTATATAAGGGTGATGTAGAGAGCCACTGAAGAGTCAACCACCGACAAAAGCCCACCTCTGTGTCTACCACTTGAGGTGTCTTTGGCCACTCTACGTGATTTGACTTGCTGAGTATAAAACCTACTACCCGACGTCATTCTGCTGGTTTAACACAATCAATTGGTTGGCTACAGAATATTTATGAATGTATCAGGAACCAGAGTTTGGTCGCGAAAGTGAACATACCATTGTCATCTCCAGACGTCGCAGACCTTGACGACAAAGGTGAACGTGTCAGGTCCACAACATCAACACCACGCTCCTGTTTTATTGTAAAGGCGGCCGTTTTCTTCCTGGTAGATGTTTAGTAGGTGGAACGGGGATAAGGAGAATGCGAACTTGGCACGATTTCTTATGAAAGGGATGAGTACTTGCTTCGTGTTGGCAGGAATGACTTACCACGCTGAATGGAGCCATGCCTTTTCGAGCTGATCTTCCTTCACCCTGATGAGGCCGTCAAGTGAGCATAAGATAGGTCATAGTCCAAAGAACTTACCCTGGCTTTCTGAGCCATCGTTTTGTCGCCTCACGCTGTTTAGCAGACCGACTGGACTATCAAAACTTGCGAGCTGATGTCAAAGAACTCACATACTTACCCAGGTGCTGGAGCTTCTGCTTTGCTAGCTAATCATAGTCAGAGAATGAGTATTATTGAGGTGGTGTGTTGATGAAGGGAATCCCCAGCGCATGTCGAACCAATGACAAATTCTAGCATTGCACCTGGGAGTAGAGGCTGTCATTTGCATATGAGAGAGATATTAAGGTGTCAAATACCTACTTGATGGCAAACCCACCCCTGCTCCAAAATACCGGCAGTAGTCGTGAAGCGAAAGACAAGTTGTAGTGGAGTTTGAAATTTGAAGTCGAGCCGTGCGCCACAAAACACTGACTCCACCGCATCATGTCACCGCAACGTATGCCTTGGTGGAGGGTAAGTTTGTACTTGACTGGATAGCTGATCCTAGTTTTTAGATCTTCTCTTCTTTGTATCAAGGGTATCCCTTGGGACGAGATGCACCGTCATCAAGCACTACCGGCTGATATCGGATTCATCTTCGAAGGTACGTCGTGTATGCTATTTAATGCCAGTGTACAAGCTAGCGAATTGCACGAAAACTGCTGATACTAATGTTTCGTGGGGCAGCGCTCAGCACTCAATCCCTCGATCTCATGTCATCACAGGAGGCTAATTTTCTTTTATCCCATGCATCTTGCATTCACAATTTTTTGAAGGCACGAAGGTATGTCCTTGATGGCTTATCCCATAGCTGATGGCCTCTTTAAATCGCATGCTGCCGAATGCAATTGACGCAACGCCTCACGCCCCATTATCCAGCCCCGCTCGCCTTGCTGACCCCTTACTCAAGCGGCGAAGCATTCATGCCAAATCTCAAGGCTTCAAAGGCAAGAAGCTACCCAGCAGCTTAAAAAGGCGGTCACCGACCTAATCGCTGAACAAGCCATCAAGGCCGATGCGATTGCAGATGCTCACAGTGTCAAGTCGAAATGGGTGAAGGCACTCATTGTTGGCGGTACGAACTATGGGTCCAAACGCAAGTCACAGCTATACAACGCGCTTGTGAGCGCCAAGGCGCAGGAAGTCAACTCTGGTAAGTTTTTGTCATCTATATTTACAACTATTAACTCTCCCCCTAGGTCTTCAGGCTGGGGAGCGCCATTCCCTGATTGAGATCCAGAAAATGGTCGCGGAAGACCCGAAGATGCAGAACCTAACTGAGGAAAAAAAACAAGAATATATCTCCGCGCTTTCGAATACAAGGAACACGCAGACGCATGGTGTCCGCGCAAACAACGCTGCCGCTGCACGGGACATGCTCAAGACTGTCGATAGAATTCAGACCGAGGTACGCATTCACCTGTTCTATTATCCTTCAATATTTACTTATTTATTCTGGAATGACACAGCTAGAAAATCTGCGCAGCCACACTGGAATTTATGCCACCCTGTTCGTTGTCCGTGGACACATGAACGATACGACTCAGGGAACTATGTACACGTCCGATGATTCGGAAGACTTTTGGGAGGACCACCTTCACCATCCCTTGGCAGATATCTGCCGTCAATACGAGCAGTGGGCTTGCGCCCAAGGAAAAAGTATGTGATCACTCAGTAAATTTTAACTCTACACTGACTGTTGTCCAGACCTTGTGGAATGGGACTCACCACCGAATCTACGCAAGCAAATCACATGCATGGTATCCCGGGGTATCAGTATGTTATAACAAGTATTTGTTAGGTTTAACTCATTTGTTTTAGTTGCCATTACAGGGAAAAAAGACATTGTGATGAATTATCGCAACTACGAGACTTCTATCGTCGGAGCGTGGGGTGTGAGGCTCATTGGATGGCCCACTGGTATCCCGTTTGTCAGCCCAAGCCATCTAGGCATGGTATTGGAGCTCCGGAAGATTCGTGATGCACTGAAATCGAAATTTTGCAAATGGGAAGCACTTTCAGCAAGTGAGCTCCAAGCACACGAGGCCAACCTCCAAGCTCGTCAAGCAGCTGGCGAAGTCGTCAAGGTCCTGTGAAAGAGACGCTCTGACTCTGGCGTCCGCAAAGGAAAAAGGGTTTCAACAACAGAAAGGCCTGCCAAAAGAGCTAGGAGGACTGCACCCAAGAGCGACGAGGAATAAACCTAGGCAATACATTCATTTATCGTATCCTTGTGCATATTGCAGTGCACACAATTGTAGTAGTTTTAGCTGTTTATGGTGGCTTATTCACTACTACCACACAATGTATCGGTGATGAATTGGTGACTAACAATACAATGAAATATCTGGATGCGAAGGATGGAGCGCACGGCATTGGTTCATTATCGAGCACGGTGAGCACGCATGGGCGGGGCAATGCTGACGTCAGCATGTGACAGCGCATGGACAGCTGGACCGCGCAGTACCGTCCCGTCACGCACATTGATTTGTAATCTGTACAAGTACAGCAAAGTTAAACTAGGTTTTATGTAGTGTTGTACTCGTAATATAAGTGTACTAGTGATAACCCACAAGGCGCAAAAAGCCCGGAGTTCTGAATCGCAGTATTTGGGGCGGAACATGAGCTCATCGTCGGACACAGCGAGCACGACGGCAGGAGACAGCGGGCGCAATGCCCGACATCAGCAGCGCCCCACTGACAGCTGGACACATGCCTGTCAACGTCACGTGTGAGGGGATTGGCTCTGAGCACGACTGGTATTGTAGGATAAGGACCCCCCATACTGAAGAGATATTGAAGGATGCTGTATTTTGTTCTATCTACTACGTATTAGAGGGGCACACCGCACGCGATAGCAAGTCTAATTAGTATAGTATACGTGGGAGTCACAGGTGGTCAGTGGGGAGAGGAGGTGGCCGTCAAGATTATCCACAGGGGAAGCATCGATCCGTCGCTCAGGATGTCCAAGGTCGAGCGGGAGATCGAGGTCCTGAGGGTGCGTCATCCCTTTCTTTTCCGTCCGTGCTGGTTACCCTGACGCTGATGATGACGGCGGCTGCACACAGACCCCTGTGTCCCTGTGAAATATCTGGTATACTGCTCACTCATCAAGGCAATACAGTGTTTTCTATTGCGACCGACCTTCATCGGAGCGATGCGGGACACCTCTCAGGACAAAGAACCATGACAACCACTATCCTCCAATGAGCGGCTACATGACATATATGATGGATCCGAATGGACACGCCTTGAAGTTGGTCTCAAGCGGATCTATTTGCCTGATGGTACTGTCCAGGACGTCGAGGAATCCCCTGGATCTCGTTGTTCGCTCTTTTCATGCGACGTTGGCCTTGGTTTGACGATCAATATTGATTGGTAACTCTTCATTTACTCAATCCATGACTACACCCTGTAGCAATATACTAAACACGTCGCAAGGTTTGGTATCACAGACAACCGACCTCATTCTGCTGGTGCAGTTTATGTCTCATTCAACAACTTACACCGCTTGGTCAGATTCCTCACAGGCGTATCCGCATGCCGTCTCTCACGCTGTTTCCTTCTACTACTAGGCATCCGATGCATGTGCGCACGACGACAACGCGGACTCTATGCTTCACACGCACGCATGGGTCTCGCGCAACTGCTGTGCTTGGCATTCACATTGGCATGAATGCAGGACTGAGCGGGGTCACTGGCCAAAGTCGGTCCTCTGGTTTTCCAGCTCAGACAACCGGAGACTTCTTTACAGTTTGACGAGATGGACACCAGCATTGAGTCGTACGTACATATTATTCTTCCGTTGCCGAGAGATCAAGTCCGTCCCAAAGAATCACGCCTCTCAAGCCACTTCTTCTGACCGACTATTCCATTTCAAGTGGAGCTTGCGTTACACGACATGCATATAGTGCATGGGAAGAAGCTTAGGACATAGAATTTCTAGTGTGGGTGGCAGATGCGCTGAGTTTCTGCAGGTAGTCCTAAAGTTATTTCTATGGGCGAAATGCTCCAGCACAATTACAAAGTCACTGGTGATAAGCATGGCATTAGCCTTATTGGCAAAACTAACCACCTATGGTTTGGGCCAGATCCAGAAGATGGTCACAACATCATTTTTGGGATTAGATCTATCCTGATAATTAGATCTAACTATATCACCTCTGTGAGCAAAGTCAATTACAACATTATGCACCGGAGATTCGGGCACCCCTCAAAGGAAGTACTCCGATGCACACAAAAGCATATGCAGTGCTTCCCAGAGATCCACTTTCCTACTGAGGACTGTGTTTCCCTGGATGTGCTCTAGGCAGGATGCCCAATTGAGCTTTCCCAGAGAATGAAAGATGTGCTTCCAAGCCCTTTGAGCTGGTGCACTCTGATCTCAAATCCTTCCCGGTTACGTCATACCAAAAGTTTAAATATGTTATCACCTTCTATGACAACTATACTTCTCACCCCTGGACTATGCCACTATGCTCCAAAGCTGCAGTGATTACAGCTGCCAAAGATTTCCTTAAAATGGTGCACATACAACATGATGCACATGTTGTTGGATGGATGTCCGATGCTGGCAGAGAATATAAATCTGATTTGTTTGATCGAGCACTCCTTGAGAAAGGAATTAAAATATATCAAAGTGCTCCAAGCAGAATGGCCATGCTGAGTGATTAGGGCACACTCTCATGGATAAAGCTGAGTCTATGCGGCATCAAGCCTGCATTCCTGACTCTTGGTGGGAATTTGTGTTTGCTCCCACAACCCACATTTACAACCATACTCCAGTAGCTCGCCTGCGATGGTGCACCCCCCATGAAATGCTTAAGGGGGAGATGCCTAACATCAACCACCTCCGTGTATTTGGCTGTGGAGCATTTGTCTACCTTCCAGCCTCAGCTAGAGCAAATCAGATGGCTCCCAAGTCAGAGCTAATGACTTATGTCAGTGTTGCCCCTGGCAATGAGTGCAATTTTTTGTTTATGCACTCCACCAATGCAGTGTTCACTGCTGCTCACACTGTCTTTAACAAGCATCATTTCCCTTGCTGCCCCAAAAACAGGCGCGAACCTCTCGAGAACCCTTTCGGAAGGGCAAATTCAAAACCTACCACCAATCGACCAGGGAATCCCCCTGATGATATTGACAGTGATGACAATGTGGAACACGACCATGGCTACCCACATCCCCAAGCACAGGATGACGATCCAAAGCGCTGTCACGCACCAAACGTGTTTGGTACTGTGGACATGGAGAAAGTTAGCCCTGAAACTAATGCGAAGAATGCACACCCAAGATCTGTTGAAAGATTGTCCCGACTTGAGGGATACAGACAGCCCTCGCTATCCATATCACGCAAAGTCAAGACTATCCTTATGCGAAGAATGAATACAAGCTCGTTGTAGCCATCTATCGCACAAGAATGACTATCCTGATGCGAGAGATGAATGCCAACATGGACAGTCATCTATCGCACGAGAACCGCCAAGAAGCAGAAGAATCCAAGGATTGATGATCATTTCAGTATGAGAGAGGAATGCAACCTACTGCAGTCCAACTCCCATACCAGAACAACCAAAGAAGCAGAAGAAACAATAGAGAAACAAAGGAGAAAAGGAAGAATCATTTTTAGCGCCCAAATGTCAAATTTAGGCGCCCAGTGCTGGCATTCCGATATTTTGAATAGCTCCGCCATTTTTGAAGCTATCAATCATGTGACTATACCATCATGGAGCCTAGACCATGGTCTATCTGCCTGTCAAGTTCTGACGTAAATCCGTTCATTTCCCACGGAGATATTCCACCCGCAATCCAGACACCCGCTTCACCACTCACTATGGAGTCCACATTTTCTCTGGAACGTTTCTCCACTATTGCAGCAGACCTCAACTATGTCCTGCTCTTGGGACAGCCTCTCCCTGAGCTCCTGTGTACTGTCTGGTACATATCTTCCCAGCCTGCTCCCTCAGTCCCTCTTGTTCTCGGTCAGCGCATTCTCCTTGTCAGTCCTGCGTCGCGCACATACTTTGGTCGTCTCAAGTCTATCGTTAGACTTGAAAATTCATACCTGGTCGTCTCTGTGTCGCCTGAGTCCTCTGCATATGGTCCTTTCATCCCAGAGTCCTGTCACATCCATCTCCCTCTATCATTCATCTTGCTTCCCTGGACACGTCGAATCCGCTACTTGCGATTCTCTTCCCTGCTATCCTGCAACAAACACAAATGAAACAGTGCTCTAGAACCCTTCTTAGGAGTCCTAATAGAGTACAGAACCTTCCCCTTACTGCTCAAGGGAAGACTGCACTTCGGGAGCACCAAATTTCGCATTTTTGCTCTACAGAAGCTCAATCCAAGGGATTTGTGACACTCTGTGACCAGCTGTGACTCTACTTGTCATTCCAGGCCCCCTGACACTGCTCTTCTGGTCGGATCAATTCTTTTATTATCCCCCAGCCACTCCCATCAGTGGCACTGCTTCAGAAGCTCATCTCCAGATCTAAAGTTCAATAAATCATAGGTTGTGCTTCCCTTCTTTCTGAGTCACACAGAGTCACTCTGGCTCACTCTGACTCACTCTGCTGCGCATTATTCATCCCCTCTTGGCATTACTAATCCCCATTACTCCCCTTACCAATCACTTACCAATCATCCTTCAAATCA
>Ga0307518_10001146_pt1 | contig 19890 bp, 4 predicted proteins | sample 25_EM_MG_FD_203889 | JGI IMG/M metagenome (GOLD analysis project Ga0307518, IMG submission 203889) | Populus trichocarpa ectomycorrhiza microbial communities from riparian zone in the Pacific Northwest, United States - 25_EM | ecosystem: Host-associated > Plants > Roots > Unclassified | place...
CCATTTTAGCACCACAAGCCTTAAAAGAGCAGTAAATGTGAAAGAAACAGGCACAACACCTTCTTTTCTCATCAACGAATCTCTATGAGCAACAATATCACTGTTGCAATTTGAGGAGGAGCTAATCGGCTCCAATGTATTAACTCCAGCTTCAAGAGATCTTCTTTCTTCAGGTTGAAAAAAGCTACTGTCTTCCTCCATTGCATTGAAGGCAACTTCATATGGTCTTCGTTCTTCAGCTCAAGTAAAATTATTGTGTTCCTCCTCCAAAGATTATTGTTTGCCCATTCTAACTCTAGCTCGTTTCACTAGTGGCAAGTGTTCATCTCCATCTTCTTTAATTTGAGTTATATTCAAATTTTTACATGCAAATTGGGAATTTTGGTTATTATCTGTCTCTGTTTCCAGTCTGACTGTTAGATCTACAATTCTGCAGCGTTATGTATATATATAAAAAATAAAAGGCCGGGTCTTAGCCGGGTTTGCCCGGGTCGCCGGGTTCCGGGTCGATCGGGTTTCGCCGGACCAACTCCCATACGAGTTTTTACTTAGACCTGGACCGGTCCCAGGCCCGGGTCGGCTGGGTCCCGGGTCAACCCGCCAGGCCGGTCCGGGTTTCAAAACTATGGTTAATTCAAGTGATGGACTAATTCACGCAAGAATTTGGGAAAACAAATATTCTATCTATGGTAAGAACCATAGTTATCAAACGTGTCTGCACGGGTCAACTTGGAGCTTGTCTTGAGACGAGTTTAATTTCAAACTAGAAAATTTTTCAAAATCAAGACAACACAACATTGTTTTATTTTTTTTATTTTAAAAAAACTGACATTATTTTAGTAAAATACAAACCAATTCTCATCCGTTACTCATATCTTGCATTGAGTTAGATTCCAGGATTGTTTTTGTAATTATTTGAAGAACATTGCTGACAAAAGAGCTAAAAGTTAAAAACAACTTTTGCAGTTAAAAAAAGAGTCAAAGTCATAAGCCTTAAAAGTATGTTTTGTAATGAGTTTTTTGAAAATGTATTAATATTAAAAATATATTAAAATATTTTTTATTTTTAATATCATTATATTAAAATCATAAAAAAATATACAAAACTATTATTACAATACCTTTTAAAGTAAAAAATAAATAAATTAAAAAACAGATGACACCACCGGAACAAAGGCTCCCTGAGACCAAGACCAAGAAACTGCCCACCTACGAATTTCAAACCCTGTTGCTTAAAAAAACATGCATGGAAGTTGGACCCCTGACAAAGAAGATAAGCTTGAATCCTAGACCTTAAAATATTTATGGTCAAACAGAGCCCCATGTGATCGATGATGCTAGCTTTGCTTGAGTGCTCTACCCAATGACCACATGCCCACTTCAACTTTCAAAATTCAGCTCACAATGAAATACCTCAGACTCTCCTGTAAATAGCAAAGAAGCACAGCAAAAATACAACAATATCCAGACAAGAAACAATTGCCATGGCCAGCTTATACAATCATATACATGGATGGACATCAAGAAGGAATCCTAAACCAAAACTAAAACCCTATCTCTCTCTCTCTCTCTCAACTTCTAGCCTTTTCAACCTGTTGTTGACAGCCTTTAGATTCTCAGATATGTGGACCCCTCCGTGCATGTGCATTGCCTTTCAATTACAGGCTACAGCTCCCCATTCCCCCCCCTCTCCCTTCCTACTTACTCCTCTCCCATCAATACCAACCGCTCTCTCTCTCCCTCTCCATGGTTCTTCAAATTGGGTTTTTTTGCTTCTTCTCTTTGCTTTCTATTTCTTTTCTATCAAGAAACTATAAGCCCATGCATTATTTCACTTAGAAAGTTTACTTCTTTTGCTGCAAAAACAGAAAAAGGCACCAACTCTCTCTTCGCTTCTCTCTAAAGATGAAGAGAAAAAGCAGTCAAAGTTTGAAGCTTTTTCTGATTTTCCTTGTTGGGTTTTCTTCAATCTTTCGTTATGCAAGCTCTCAAGCAAGCCCGGATGCTGAAGTTATGCTATCTCTCAAAAAAAGTCTCAATGTACCAGATTCACTTGGATGGTCGGACCCGGATCCATGCAAATGGAACCATGTAGGTTGTTCGGATGAAAAACGGGTCACCCGGATCCAAATTGGACGCCAAAATCTTCAAGGTACACTCCCTTCAAATCTTCAAAACCTTACTCAACTTGAACGTTTAGAGCTTCAGTATAACAACATTTCGGGTCATTTGCCAAGTTTAAACGGGTTAAGTTCATTACAAGTGATCCTCTTAAGTGACAATAAGTTCACTTCAGTCCCTAGTGACTTCTTCGCCGGTTTGTCTTCACTTCAATCAGTGGAGATTGATAACAACCCGTTTTCCAATTGGGTCATTCCAGAAAGTATACAAAATGCTTCTGGTTTGCAAAATTTTTCTGCAAATTCAGCTAATATATCCGGGTCAATACCGAGTTTTTTTGGCCCAGATGCTTTTCCGGCTCTAACCATTTTGAGGTTAGCTTTTAATGATCTTGAAGGTGAATTGCCTGCAAGTTTTTCAGGGTTGCAAGTTCAGTCTTTGTGGCTTAATGGACAGAAACTTAGTGGTAGCATTTATGTTATTCAGAACATGACTTTGTTAAGAGAAGTTTGGTTGCAGTCTAATGGATTTTCGGGTCCTTTACCTGACTTCTCGGGTTTGAAAGACTTAGAGAGCTTGAATTTAAGAGATAATTCATTTACTGGTCCCGTTCCTGAGTCTTTGGTTAATCTTGAGTCTTTAAAGGTTGTGAATTTGTCAAATAATTTGCTTCAAGGACCAATGCCTGTGTTTAAGAGCTCCGTTTCTGTGGATGTTGTTAAGGATTCTAACAGATTCTGTTTGTCAACTCCTGGTCCATGTGATTCGCGAGTTAATACCTTGCTTTCGATAGTGAAATCAATGTATTACCCACACAGGTTGGCAGATGGTTGGAAGGGGAATGATCCATGTGCAGATTGGTTTGGAATAACATGTAATAAGGGGAACATCACTGTTGTTAACTTTGAGAAGATGGGGCTAACAGGCTCGATTTCTCCAGATTTTGCATCACTTAAGTCATTGGAAAGGTTGGTTCTTGCAAATAATAATCTGACAGGTTTGATTCCGCAAGAGATTACTACCTTACCTAGACTTAAGGCACTTGATGTGTCAAACAATCAGATTTATGGGAAAGTTCCGGCCTTTACGAACAATGTGATCGTTAATACTAATGGTAATCCACGTATAGGGAAGGATGTGAATAGTTCTACATCTCCAGGATCCCCATCTGCAAGTCCATCGGCAAATACTGGTTCTGGAAGTGGTGGCAATTCAGGAAAAAGTGGCAAGAAATCTTCCGCTTTCATCGGAGTCATTGTGTTTTCTGTGGTTGGGGGTGTTTTCTTATTGTTCTTGATCGGCTTGGTGGTTTTCTGTCTGTACAAGAAGAAACAAAAGCGGTTTAGCAGAGTACAGAGTCCGAATGAAATGGTGATTCATCCTCGCCACTCGGTGTCTGATAATGAGAGTGTGAAGATTACTGTTGCTGGATCAAGTGTTAGTGTTGGTGCTATTAGTGAAACACATACAATTCCTACAAGTGAACAGGGTGACATTCAAATGGGTGAAGCTGGGAACATGGTCATTTCTATTCAAGTTTTAAGGAATGTTACTAACAATTTCAGTGAAGAAAACATATTGGGACAAGGAGGTTTTGGAGTGGTCTACAAAGGTGAGTTGCATGATGGTACAAAGATTGCTGTGAAGAGGATGGGGTCTGGGGTCATAAGTAGTAAGGGGCTAAATGAATTCAAGTCTGAGATTGCTGTTTTGACTAAGGTTAGGCACCGGCATCTTGTTGCTCTTCTTGGGTACTGCTTGGATGGTAATGAGAAGCTTCTTGTGTATGAGTATATGCCACAAGGGACACTCAGTAGACATCTCTTCAACTGGGCAGAAGAAGGATTGAAACCAATGGAGTGGACAAGAAGGTTGACAATAGCCTTGGATGTAGCTAGAGGTGTCGAGTATCTTCATGGTTTGGCTCATCAAAGCTTTATACACAGGGACTTAAAGCCTTCAAACATTCTTCTCGGGGATGATATGAGGGCTAAGGTTTCAGATTTTGGCCTTGTGCGCCTTGCACCAGAGGGTAAAGGCTCTATTGAAACTAGAATTGCTGGAACTTTTGGATATTTGGCACCAGAATATGCAGGTACCATTTCCTCTAGTTGCTTTACCCTTCAATTAATGTTTAATTTATTTCAAGTCCAAGATATTTTTGAACTTTGATTTATGTTTAAACTTCTAGTTTTCAACAGATATTCGGGGATTCAGTTAAAACATATACTTGGACAAGTATTCTTATACATTGACTGCTATTTACTCTGAGATTGTTTTGGTCACAAACTTGGCACAAATGAACAATAATCCTGTTAACTGCTTAAAAAAGATTCATCAATCTGTTGTTGTATTTCTGTTTTGTTTTTGATTTGTTTTTTCTGTTGTATCAAGAGTAGCCAAAATATTTCTGTCAACGAATAGGATTCACCTTACTATATGCAAATTCATGTCTTATTCACGAGGCATGGCATGGTTCGTTCATATTTTTAAAATCTATCATTTGTTGTTTCACTTTATGGCTCTAGTCCTGGGAGGAGTAGCATTTTACTTGCATTGGACCGTTCTCAATTCAAAATTTCTTTGATTGTTAGCATCTCTCTTAGTCAACAGTGTCTTCTGTCTTCTTCTGCCTGCTGTTTGCCATATAACTTTTTTGAGCTTATGGTTTGCTTTTCTGTTTGCTCTCTTAATTCACATTCTAACTTCAAACTCTTGTTTTTGGGTGATATGTTTGCAGTTACTGGTCGAGTGACAACTAAAGTTGATGTTTTCAGTTTTGGAGTGATATTGATGGAACTTATAACTGGTAGAAAAGCTCTGGATGATAGCCAGCCTGAAGAGAGCATGCATCTTGTAACGTGGTTCCGCAGAATGCACCTGAACAAGGACACATTCCGGAAGGCCATCGATCCCACAATTGACCTCAATGAGGAAACACTTGCCAGCATCAGCACCGTAGCAGAGTTGGCAGGTCACTGCTGTGCTAGGGAACCATATCAAAGGCCAGACATGGGTCATGCTGTGAATGTTCTCTCTTCTCTGGTGGAGCTCTGGAAACCAACCGACCACAGTTCTGAAGACATATATGGTATTGACCTTGAAATGTCCTTGCCGCAGGCACTTAAGAAGTGGCAAGCTTATGAAGGTAGAAGCAACATGGAATCTTCTTCTTCTTCACTCCTTCCCAGCTTAGACAATACTCAGACCAGCATACCTGCGCGCCCATATGGGTTTGCTGAGTCATTTACATCAGCTGATGGAAGATGAGTGTGGTAGTTGTAAATGGTGGAGGTGGTGGTGGTTTTCTATGTTCATTCTATTTGCAGCTCCTTTGCTGTTTTCTCTGTAAACTTGTCTAATTCCTAACTCCTTCATGTTCTAGTCTCATCCTGTTGTCTCATATTTTTCTTGGAAATGTAGTTTGGATGTTGGTCACTTGTATTAAAGGTTTTGAAAATGAAATGGATAAGGTGTTCTAGAAGATATTTGTCTTCAGTTTCAGATCTCTGCAAAATTTCCTGCTTCTTGATGTATAGCAAAGCCAGTAAGCCACTAGTCCATTTTTGCATTCCTGCCAATTTTGGTGTGCAAATCCCTCCACAAGATCAAATTCACTAGGAAAAATAAAAGGGTGTTGTTATCGCTAACAGAATCAAAGAAGCATGCATTTGGTTTAACTGGTCAGATTTTAGATATGCTCTCCAATGATCATGAGTTTGAGTCTTTTTAGGGTCATTAAAGACTTACATAGTCGTTAACTTCAGGACTTGTGGGATTAGTCGAGGTATGTGCAAGTAAAAAAAAAGAGGCATGCATCTGATGGCAACCAAACAATTATCACACAGAATGTCTTGATGTCTTTAAATTAGGGGTTTTTTCTTGCCAAACTAACATAGTTCCATAAAAATTCTAAAAAAATGACATGGGTTAAAAAAGTATTAGAAAATAGAAAAGCATTAGAAAAATAGTATAGTTTAAACACAACTATTATTGGAAATAACAATCGTTAAAAAATCCATCTAAAATTAAAGATAAGATTCAAGATCCATAAAAAAGAGAGGAGATGATCCATAAAAAAAAGAGGAGATAAGCTGATATGATAGGAGATAGAAATTGAGGAAATGAGTTATTGGAGATACATCAAGACTTTGTTTTCAACACACGCAATACTGTTAGAAAGATCTTGACGAGACTATTCTAACTACACATTGAAAGACCATAAAAAAATATTGTAATTGATTAGGGGTTTTATTTGAGGTTAATTATGACCTTATTTGATGATCTTTCAAGGTGTAGTTAGAATTATCTCGTTGAAATCTTTTTAACAATATCGAGTGTGTTGAAAACAGATAACTAGCGCGTTTCCTTTGACTCATTCTTTCTTTTCTTTTTTTTTTCTATTCTCATTTCTCTCTCTTACGGCATCAACTTATCTTTTTTTTTTTTCTTGGTTATTAAATCTTGAATTTCAACTTTTAGATATTGAATCCTCATAAAATTTTGGGTTAATTTTTGTTAAGGTAATTAATTAGCATAAAACATTCTATTGTGAATAGTCAATACAAAATTACTCAAATTATATTATTTTTCAAGTGCTTTTCAAACTTATATTATATTTTCGCAACTTTTATTAAACTGTGGTTTTTTCTTTTTTAAAAAATTATAAGATTAGCTGGGGTAGCATTGTTTTTGCTTTTGTCATCTTCATCCTAGCCACACGCCTTGGTCTTTTTTTGTCATCCCCATTTTATTTCATGGACAACAGAATCTCCTTTCTCACAAAGTTCCATGCCCCAATTCCAATCGATTACAGGTTGGGGTGATGATGGCTTTATTTTTTGGAAAAGGCAAAATCATGAAGTGCTGAGACTGCGATGAGATTACTCTCATTGTAATAAAGAAGGTAAGAAAAAGAAGGAAAAGTTTCATGAAATTAGATGGCAGGATAAAGATGATGCCTTTCCGAATAAAAAATGTCGTGTAAAGGCTTACTCCATGGAAACAGCAACTTGCAACTTTTATTCTCTTGTCCTGATCTTCGCTGCGTACATGCATAAGATAAGATATAATACGGTTTTTATCCCATTTCATAGCTTAATTTCTCCCTCATTTTCTTTTGTGAAATACTTTTATCATGTCTAATCATATATCAATATTTGCATCTTGTATTACGCTCGAAATCAATGCAATCTAATTTGTTTTGTTCTAAACTTAAAAATAAAATGAAAAGATATATATATAATTAAAAACTCTTTCTTAAAATCTTAGTTGATAAAAAAATATAATTTATAATTTTTCTAAACTTAGTTTAAATTACAACTATAAAAACTACCAAACACACGCTTAAAACCTATCGAAACACAATCAAAAGGTCTCCCGAGCATGAGAACATGGAAGCATGGTAATGGGTGGAGACTTGTGTCTTTGATTAAAGGGGAAGCATATGCAAGAGTTGTGCTGTAGTTGTCTGCCCCGGCATGGGGTTCGCGTTCCATCTCTCAATTTCCCAAGGTATATGTCACTTGTCTATTGGGTTGTTTTCATTCTTTATGCATCAAATCTCCAAGTGTGCATTTACCTATCAAGATATGCTAATTTCTTTTTTGTCAAAGCAAAAAAAAAAAAAAAAAATTAACTATTTTAGCTGGGTACTTGATGAAAGGCCAGGTTCCTCTTATCAACATCTAGACGTGCATCATTATTGAATCAATTAATGGGATTTCTATCTTCATTCAGTACAACAAATACAAAAAAATTGAAACCTTTTAGCAAGATTTGCATTGAAAATATAATTTGTATGTGATAGTAATATTGTAGTTATTAAATTTGAATAATAGGTTACTCGAGTAAGACTTGAGTTACGAGTTGAATAAAAAAAAATTAAAAGATCAAAATGATATATATCATTTTAATTTTTTTTAAATTAATAGATTTTAACCGTGTCACAATGAATTAAATATATCATAGATCAATTAGATTTTTTATCAAGTTATACTGAATATTTTTTTTTTATGAAACCCAGTCCATGCCAAATTTTAGGTTATCCTATCTTGTCATTTTGGTTTCATAAGTAATACAACTTTTTCTTTTTTCTTTTTAAATTCTTTTCACCATAATATTTTATTTACAAGATTCTACCAAACATATCACGATTTTGGTCATAAAATAAAGAGTATTAAAGAATTTCTACATTCTACCAAACATATCATGAAATCATAGGTGGTTTCATTTATGGGTAAGGAAAGAAAATATTAAAGAATTTACATAAGCAAAAATAAAAAAGTGAGAAGTTATTATAATCCTACAAGGTAGGGGAAGTTTGTTTTATGTTATATAACATAAGTATTTTACATTAAGAAAAACAAAGGCATTAAAAATTTTATGGTGAGGAAAGAGCAACCAACAGAGTATAAGGAACAATCATTTATTTTTGTAGGGAGTTACTGAAACGTTCAAATATATATTTGATGATATCTTAAAAATTCAACTAGCAAGGGAATAGAGCTTCCAAGTTGGACAATTAGTTGATCAATTGATCCTGATAATCTTCTTCATTCTCCTTAGCCAAGGTAATTGATAGCTCATATTTGGTTCTTTGATAAGTCGAAGCTATTTGTGGCTAGAACCTGCAAAAGATCCTTTTTGGTGGAGGTGGGGACTCTCCGATACTTAAATAAGTATCTTTTTAGAGAGAGAAAATACAAGAATATTTTAAAGAGAGATGCTTTGAAAATATAAATGCAGTAGAGAATTGAGGATTGTAAACCTTTTGTCATGAAGCTCTCATGGTGTATTTATAGTCCAAAAAAAAAAGGTTTCCAGGGTAATTACCCTGATAGCATTGAATGAGGGATAAATATCCCAACCTTTTGTCATGAAGCTCTCATGGTGTATTTATAGTCCAAAAAAGGAAGGTTTCCAGGGTAATTACCCTGATAGCATTGAATGAGGGATAAATATCCCTTACATGATAAGAATATGGTAGGTCCATGAAGGACTTTTATACAACAAAAAAGATGTAGGGAGATATAGAGTTTAGGATATCAAATGTAGCTAAGCCTATAAAAGTTAAGTTTTTCCCCGATGTTAGACCCAAGGGAGGTTGGTCACTCCACTAGACATGCTAAGGGAGGATTGATAATTATCTTGAACTTGGCTGACCGACAAGTCCAAACGTCTTGGGTCTGGCATCCGTGCTAAACCTATGTTATTTTGGGCTTGACACACTACCAAGTCCAAGCGCATTGGGTCTGGCATGCGTGCCAGATCCACGCTACCTTGGACTTTGCGCACTGCTAAGCCTGAGTGCTTTGGACTTGGCTAATTGCCAAGTCCAAGCGCATTAGGTCTGGCATGTGTTCCAGAACCACACTACCTTGGATTTGGCGCACTATCAAGTCTAAGCGTTGCTAGACTCACGCTACCTTGGACTTGGCATACTGTCAAGTCCAACCGTATTGGCATGTTAGATCCACTCTACCTTGGACTTGACTAACTGTCAAGTCCAAGCGCCTTGAACTTGTGGACTTGACTAACTGCCAAGTCCAAGTGTATTGGGTCTGGCATGCGTGCCAGACCGACACCACCTTGGACTTGACGTACTGCCATGTCCAAGTGTATTGAGTTTGGTATATGTTTACAAAATATAAATAAAAACTTAATAAAATTAACTTATCAATATTACTTCAATAGTTTTGAAGCTCATCAGACACATATCATATGCAACATGTTATTGATCCTTTGTGCTATTGAGATTTTTTTTTTTGGATTATCATACATGAGAGATTTAGTTGAACAAAAATAATCCCCGCAAACAATATAGTTCATGGCTTGAATCTAAACAAAGTTCTTAGATTTGGACTAAAGTCTGAACTAGCAAAGGGTTTGATATATGATTTTGGTTGATTAATTAAGTTGTGGGTTGATCTGTCAAGTCATATAAGTTTAACTAGATAAACATTTAAAATAATTTTAAAAAAACTTGGACTCCAAGTTAATGGGTTATTAAATCAACTCGCTGGATCAATTCGAATTTAATAACTATGATTGGAACCTTTGCTTTTGCAGTATCTACGTGTCTATTCAACAAATCAACAGTTCTAATTATTAACAAGATATATAGGGCATGTGAAAAATATTATAGCACTAAACATCTATTATTATATATTGTAATAGTGAATTAACGATATTGCCCTTTACCAAATCAGCTTAGAAAACTAAACTCAGAGGTAAAATGATCTTTTCTATGTGATCCATTTGTCACTTTTGTTTTCAGTAGAGGTACAAAGTTCTTTTTATATTTTTTAGAATAGTGAAATACCTTCACTGTCTTAAAAAAAATATATAATTAGTTACTAGGGGCTTTTTGAGATTTTATTTTTTTAGCATAGCTAAATTACTAACTTACCTTTGGAATAAAAAAACTAATTTAGGCTTGCTTTTTTTGGGATTTAATGTTGGTTTTTACATTATAAACAGATTAGTAGAGGGGTAAATTGGTGTTTTGCATTAATTAAAAATTATTAAAGTTAAAATCTGTCAGACATGTTCCATGCACACAGGGGTGCGTGGAAAAGTTCCGTCAAGTTTTGACGGCACATACGGTGTCCTCCTGTGGTGAAAATTTATTTTCTGCCATGTCATTAGATTTTGCGGAGCCGTCTTCCTCTACCAATGACACATGTTTGGTTTTTTTTTTCAAATTTGATTCTTATTTTTAATATTACTATTTTGTGTTTTTAATTCTTTTTTGTGATTAAATATTTTTTTTCTTTTCAATTTCATTATTTGACATTTGATTTTTTAAGGTTTGAGCTTCGTGGTTTTTTTAGGTTTGATACTTCTAATCAAATGACCGAAGTCACAAGTTTTATGACCTAACATGAGTTTCTATCTTTTTTTATGGACTTATTTCCCCTTTCAATTTCATCACTTGACGTTGATTTTTTTTAAATAGGCTTTATGTTTTTCTTTGTTTTTTTATAGGGTTATCTCGATCTCACGACATGACCCGTGGGTTTGGTGAGTTAACCCAGGTAGGCTTGTGCTTTTTTTTTTTGTACTTTTTTTTCTTCAGGATCCTTTTGTGTTATTGTTTCTTCTTTTTTTAATTTCATCGTTCAATATTTTATTTGTTAAGAATTGACTTTCGTGATTTTTTTCATATTTGATGTTTCTAATTAAATAGCCCAAGGCATGAGTTTTATAAGCTAACAAGGGTTGGTATCAAATGTTTTTGGACTTATTTTTTCCCCACCTCATAATTCGACATTGGTTTTTTTTTTTTTAAAAAAAAATAGGTTTTGTGATTTTCTCTATTTTTTTATGTCAGATTATTCCGATTTTATAATTTGATCAGTAAGTTCGGTAGGTTGACCCAAGTAGGCTTAGATCTTTTTTTGGCTTATAATTGCAATTGTTTTTAATCTTTTGTTTATTAATTTTTTTTTAATTATATTATTTAACATTTGGTTTTATGAGAATTGAGTTATTTTTCAAATTTATTGCTTTTAGTCAAATGATTCAGGTCATGGATTTAATGGGTTAATATGAATTGAGATTTTTTTTTTTTTTTTTTATCTTTCGACAATGCTTTTTTTTTTTTTCTTTAAAACGTGCTTGCATTAGCTTAAACATCACTTTTTTTTTCTCAATGATCTTTTTTATCCAACCAACGGGAGAATGCTGGTCATATAGCTAGTTTGTATTATATATAATGCTATCTATTTTATGGTGCCTTCCCCCCCCCCCTCCTCAATTATAAGGAAAGGATTCGAACTGAAGTCACCTGGATAACTAACCCAATCCCGCACCAATGGATCAAGTCCAAAACCCGAATGGAGCTACGTGGTTAAGGTCCTTGGACCCTAGTGATCCAAACTCTTCTCTCTCTTTTTTTGCTGGAGTTGTCTATTACTTATTTTTTCCAGACCCATTGAACCATGCTAAGTCTAAAATGCTTTGGAACATGAGGCCCAGCTACACTCTCATTTTTGGGCTCACAAACTGGTAACTGGCAAGATTTTCTAAACTTCAATTGGGCACACCCATAAACCATTCCTTTATGAGTTAATTATAACTTAATCCCTATAATTTATTAAATCAATCAATTAATCTCTATCACATAGTATTAAAAAATAATTCAATAGTCCTTATTTGACTAGCATTAATCATCTTCAACTTGGTAGTATCTCTTTCCAAAAAAAAAAAGTTCGCCTAACTCATCAAATCCTACCTTCTTATCTTGTTCTCTTTTCATTTTTTTATTCCTCAAACAAAAAAAAAAATTATATATTAGAAAAAAAAAGAGTGAAATATACGAAGGAAATAAGTTATAAATGAGTTTAATAAATAGGGATCAAATATATAGTTTTTAAAACATGAGGACTATAAACTACAAGGAGCAATTAAACTTAAGGCTATGTTTGTTTCCCGGAATTCATTTTCCGGGAAATCACTTTCCAAACTTTCTTGTATTTGTTTGACATTAGGAAAGTTGGTCAACGGAAAACACTTTCCAGTTAAAGAAAAATTTAGCTTGGTTTCCAGAAAAGTGTTTTCCTGGAAAATTTAGGCGGAAAACATTTTCTGGAAGTTGTGAAAAATTTAAAAATATCATATTATTTGCTGATTATATCAAATTTGGTCCTCAAACTTTTGATTGCTATATATATTTTGTTTTGAATATTTATTTTTCAATTTCATCTCTTAAAATTTAATTTTTATATTAACTTTGGTCCTCGTTTTTATAATTGTTATTTGCTTTTCCCTTATCATTTTTTTTATTAAAATTTTTTATCTATCAAATTTGGTCCTCATTCTTTTGATTGTTACTTATTTGTTTTGAAATAATTTATGAAATGTTAATTATTATTATTTTAATTTCTTCATCTTTTATTTTTTTATTTTTTAGATTTGATCTCTATTATTTTGATTATTTATTTTATTTGATATAATTTATGAAATTATATTTTTTTTCAATTTCATTCTCATTCAACTTTTTAATTTGTAAGATTTGTTCCTCATTATTTTAATAAATTTGAGAAAAATAAAACATTAATAAGTTATTTTTCAGCTCATTTTCCATGACATAACCAAACACTGGAAAGTGTTTTCCAACTTATTTTCTATTACACTACCAAACATCGAAAAATAATTCACTTTCCCGGAATTCACTTTCCCGGAGTTCATTTTCAAAAGAAAACTACTTTCCAGCAAACAAACGGGGCCTAACTATTCCTTTGTTTTTAGTATTTGTCACATTTGTTATCTACATTGAATGCTAACCCAAAAAATATTTGATGATTAATTTGCGGGTTATTAGATTAATTCGGGTCAATTATTTTATTGAAATAATATCATATTATTTTTTTAAAAAAATCTTCATATTAATTGATAGAGTTTACTCTATCACTAAAACCAAAACCAAGCTTTTTAAATTAATCAAGTTTAATCTAGTAAATATCTTATCCAATTCAATTAAAAATTCATCTCAAATTAAACTTTAAATCCTAAGTTTTTCAGCACCAAGCTAGATTTAACAAATATAACATTTGTGACGCAGGCAGTCTCCGTTGTCACCAGTAAGGACTACTCCATCTGTAGAAGCCCTATTTTCATATATAAAAAGAAAAAAACCAAGTCGGTCCACCTGCTACTACTACTTTGACTCGGACCCAGTCAGCCAATGCCAGCAATCGACCCTTGGTTGGCCGTCTAACCTTGCTCCGAACAACAATTTTAACGCTTTTACACACTGTTTTCAATTGTTCAACAGTCAACATTCCAAGTTCCAATTCATCAAACCAAACCTTCCACACTTTCGTGATTGCTTTTTGAAGTCAGTCTTCTTCCCTGTCCATCTCTTCCTTGGCTTGACTTTGACCACCGGAAAGCCATACCAACATATAAATACATCACCCCATCACTAAGAGTTTCATATATTATCTAGCCCAAGAACCTAAGTTCAAAACATACATAACCTACACTCAGCACCATCGTACTTGGCAGCACATCATAAGAGAGAATAGACAATGATTGTTTCTTGGAGATTAAGGAGAAAGTCCAAGAAAAACAAGAATCCAAGCCAAGAAATCAATTCGGACATGGAAATCATGATTCCTAGACACTTCTGTTGCCCGATTTCTCTTGACTTGATGAAAGATCCGGTCACATTATCGACAGGAATCACATACGATAGAGAAAGTATCGAAAAATGGATCGAAGATGGCAACCTAACATGTCCGGTTACAAACCAGGTGTTAGCCAGCTTTGATCAGATTCCGAATCATTCCCTGCGCAAGATGATTCAAGATTGGGGTGTTGAGAATCGTTCTTATGGGTTTGAAAGGATTCCTACGCCTCGTGTCCCTGTGACATCGTACGAGGTTTCGGAGATTTGTAGGAGGGTTAATTTTGCAACTCAACGAGGCGAGCAAAAGAAGTGTCAAGAGCTGGTTAGGAAGATCAAGAATTGGGGTAAAGAGAGTGAGCGCAACAAGAGATGCGTTGTGGAGAATGGGGCTGGTTGTGTTTTATCGGCTTGCTTCGAGTCCTTTGCAAGTGTTGCAATGGAGAAAGATGAGGATTTGTTGGGAGAGATTTTATCAGCTTTGGTATGGATGTTTCCACTTGGTGAAGGCGGCCAAAGTAGGCTTGGATCCATCGTGTCTTTGAATTGTTTGGTATGGTTCTTGAAGAGGGGAGATCTTTCAGCCAGGCAAAATGCAGCTTTGGTGCTTAAAAATCTTCTTGCTCTAGATCAAAGGCATGTAAATGCCCTGGTGAAGATTGAAGGAGTGGTTGAAGCTTTGGTTAAGTTAATCAAGGAGCCTATTTGCCCAACAGCCACCAAAGCTTCATTGATGGCAATTTTCTACATGACTTCACCATCAAGTCTCAATGAGAAGATGATACCAACATTTGTGGAAATGGGTTTGGTTTCATTGATCATAGAGATTCTAGTTGATGGAGATAAAAGCATATGCGAGAAGGCACTAGGTGTTTTGGACCATATTTGTGATTGCAAAGAAGGGAGAGAAAAGGCCTATGAGAATGCTCTCATTGTAGCTGTTTTGATCAAGAAAATCTTGAATGTATCAGATTTGGCATCAGAATTGTCAGTTTCCATTCTCTGGAAGCTTTTCAAGAATTACGGAGAGAGATCAGAGGATGGCGATGATGATGCAGAAGGAGGTGTTGTAGTTGAAGCACTTCAAGTGGGTGCTTTCCAGAAGTTGTTGGTCTTATTGCAAGTGGGCTGTGGTTATAGCACAAAGAAGAAGCTTAAAGAGTTGCTAAAATTGTTGAATCTTTGTAGAGTTAAGTTAGATTGTTTTGATTCTTCAGCAGATTTCAAGTATGTCAAAAGGTCATACTGATTCAGTGTTTCTCAATTAGTTTAGGAAAGAACTTTAAACAGATTCATAGAAGATTACCAACAAATTCAATTGAACATACTCAATTCAATAATTATAACATTGAGATTTATTGATACAACTTATGCTATATATGCTCTATTCTTGTGTTAATTTGTACGTTCTTACCGTATGAACGTAAACTTCTCATGTCCAGGAGTCATGCTAATTTTCTCCATCTTCCAATCTTAACAACGTATCGAAGACACATTTCTCAATCGTATTTTAGGCTATTATTATATATTACAGAACATCTAAATAAAAAATAAAGAAATGAAGATATATACATAAATTATAAATTAAAGGCAAATGAATTTTTGTTATTTCAAAAGAGTTCCTTTTCTTTTATTTCGACATAAAAACCAAGCATTACCAAATAAAATCATAAAAAAATAATTCTGCTATTATCTATCATAGGATAATCAAAATATTCAAATAAGCAAACCTCAGATTTATGAAAATCAAACCCTAGTAGGTATTTTCTTTCTTTCTTTCTTTCTTTAATCTAAATCATGACGAAATATGTGTAGTAGTTTATATATTAGTCAAACTAATATTTTCCTCTGAACTTAGATTAAGATCTCTAGCTGTCTAGCATGTTGGTCATATTTGGCAGGCTGGCTGGAGTAGGTTAGGGCTTGAGGTACCAATCTTATTCCTCGTTGTATTTTTTGTGGAGTAGAGATCGTTGTTGTAATATGTAAATGCCCTTGTCGAATAGCAGGTAGGCCGGTGGCCATTGCTAAGGGTTTTTTTTTTACTTACAGTAGTGCTGACAAAGGCGATGGCATAGTTATAGAGTGAATTGTAACTTAGTCCCTGTAGTTTAATAATCTAATTAATTAGTCTTAGTTTCAAAAACTTTATATTGCATCCTTGTATTTTTTAAAATCCATTTGTAACTGATTTTTTTTTTTTCGTGAGTTCTATGTTCTATTTCAATTCATTTTATTAGTTGAAAAATAGAAAAAGGAAGAAATAGATGAAATGCGAAGTTTTGATTAGAAAAAAAGCATTTTCGAAACAATAAACTCAAATATTATAAGAGAAATTAAGAAAGAGATGGGTTTCCCTCTCCTTTACTTAATTCATAACTACTAATATCCTAATAGTTATTTTCTTGGTTTATTTACAAAAAAGAAGAGAAAATATTTAAATGAAAATATTCTCTTTTTTTAAGGATAAGTCCTTTTGTCGGAACCAAAATTGCAGAAACCACAAATGGCAAAGGATGCACGCACAAAACCATAGACATAGATGAAGCAAGGCTCAGCAAAATAAGTGGGATGTCTCCATCTCCTTGGAAATCTTATAAACTTTCCACTTTATTAACATCAATCTATTGTTTGTTGTTCCTATATATATATATGTATGAGCCACTGGTAATAATACACTGCTGTTCAGATCACTGAATGCAACAAGTGTCTTGGTGCACAGCACAAGCATATGCCTGGAAATACTAAATTAAAGCGCACACATTCAAACATGATGAAATCTTATTTCAAAAGTAATTAATATCAGAAAAATACAATAGAAAATGTCAAAATAATACAGAATACCGAGTATTTTTAGCCTATTGGTGGGAGAATACTGCAAATTTAAAACCTACTTGGGATGTTTATTTTTCATAAAAGTTGGACATCACAATGAACAATTCTCAATCAGTAAGACTATGATTATCTTAACGCGTGAGATGACCAGCAGGATGTACATGAGTGCAAAGCTATATATAGAAAATATCTGCTCTTGTAATTCCAAGCAAGATGTATACGATGACGATGCATTCAATGCCTTCAATTTTTTTTTAATTTTTTTTTATCAAAATGCACCAAAGCATAAAATATTTTAACAAAAAGACTTTTGAGATCCTAAAGATGTCTAAATAAATGCAAAAGTATCCTAAAAGAATAACAGAACACAATAAGAGTTACATGAGTCATCAGTGGTGAAAAAGGTTGATCAATAGCCAAAGAATAGCAAAGCCACAGAAAGTTTTTTACTAGAAAATAATAGTGTCCAGGAAGTGATTAATGAGTAATTAGTACCGTTATTGATTAGAAAATAATAATGTTATGGGTTAAACAGGTAAACCAAGTTGATTATTTTTTTTAAGAAAATAAATTGATATTGTTTTAAATTTTTTTAAAGTCAAATTTGATTTTGAACAGATCGACCATGTTGAATTTCTTAAAAAAAATCTGCTCGAACCGGTAGCCGAGTCCAGGGTCTACCTGCCGGGTTAGGGCCGAGTTTTATAACCATTTTTTTTTTATGTTTTATTATCAAAAGTATCCTCACATTAATTTCTATATATTAAAACTAAATCCATTATTCTAATGGAATAAAAAATAAATTATCCACATTAAAATTTGAGAGTCATGATAGTTGAAATTCAACAATAAAATATTATATGTAGTCTATTAGTATTATAAACTAACCTTATAAACTTTGATGAATCTCCTATCTAAGTTAGCAAGCTCCAATCATGTAGATCTTTATGTGGATGTCTGGGTTGAAGTTTGGAAAAACAAAATACGGGTGACGAAAAGCTTGTGGTTGATCACATAAACAATAAGGAAAATTGAAGAACTTTAATCATGCATTACCTGTTTATAAAGAAATTACCCTCAATAGAAATGAAGTCATCCATTTGACTAGGTGAGTAATGAGGTATTACATCATTAATAACATTTTATATCGAAAATCCACTTCAACTCCATTTTTAACGAAGATAAGCTATCTGACCATCTCTTTTAATAAAGACGAGCCATCTAGCCACAAGAATCTCAATAGTTCTACTTAGGACAATCAAATCTCACAAAGAAGATAAAAAATCTTTCATTAAATTTGATAACCTTTTAAATCTTTGCATATTTAATACACAAAGACTTAAGGGGTTATGGTAGATTAATATATTTTATATATGTTATTTTTGCTTTAGCCCGCATTTAAAAAGCCCAAAAGCATGTTAATAATCCAACATACTTAGGTTGTCAGGCCCAAATGACATGAGTTTGGCTTACTTCTAGGCCAAACATCCTTGAATTCACCTACGCGTTAAGCTCAAATACACGTGGGTCTGATGAGTTGCTAGACTCAACATCCTTAAGTTTATCTACTTGCTGAGCCCAAGTACATGAGAGTTTGGTGAGATGCCAAACCCAACATCCTTGGGTTTAGTTGCACGCTGAACTCAAGTACATATGGGTCTGGTGAGCTGCCAAACCAAACATTCTTGGTTTTAGTTGTGTGCTGAGCCCTAATACATGTGGGTGTGGCGAGATGTCAGACCCAATAATCTTGGGTTCATTTGTATGCTGAGCCTAAGTATATATGGATATGACAAGTTGTTAAATCTATCACCTTTGGGGATGGGGTCATTCTAAGTTCAAATGCTTATGGAACTGACAATCATAATAAGCCTCATATTGGGTTTTGAGATTTTGTTTGTTTATTCTTATGACTCTTAAACAATAAAATGTTAAAAGTCAATAATAATTATCTTTTTACACCCCTAGATGTATAAAAGTCTCCTATGAGCCTACTATATTTCCATCAACTTAAATATTGTGTAAGAAGTATCTATCCCTCATTAATGTTGTATAAGAGATATGTATCTCTTATTAATGCTATCAGGAGAAAATGACACTTCAACCCCTCCATTCAAGCGACATGACAAGGTTCAAGGGTTATATATACCCCCTGAACCATCAATGTAAAATGTTCATATTTTTCTATTCTCTAAGTATTCATATTTTTATTCTTAAAGCATTTATCATACATAAATAATAACAAACACTCTTGTTCTTAGAATTTATTGTGATTTTTTAATAAAATTTATTAACTTTATTATCAAAGGATCCCTAAATCTCACAAAAGAGAATTGTTTTGCATATGTTTAGTTTTCTATTACCAACTATCCATTTCGTGAACTCTAGAAAAAAAATATTGATGTGAATATTTAATTAATCATTCACTATTCAAACACTTGAAAAATTTTATTCCTAACATATTAGATTTTAAAATATCATCCTGGTTAAATAATATTTTTTTTAAGAAGACAATAATGTGTTTGTGGAAATCTTGGGTTATTCAAACGTCTTCATCTAAACATTAAATTCATGAAAGAGTTGAAAGACCAAGTGGTAAAAAATATGTTGTCAAGTTGCTAATCCATGATGCCGTCAACGTTGCAACTCGTGCTAAAATATTTGGTGTGCGCTACGGAAACACGGGCATTGATTACAGTAAATGAATGAATATTAAGCAAAGAAACTTGAAAGATCTATGGCTTTCTAGGTCAGATGCACAAGTTCCGGGTATGCATGTGAATGTTGCCGATGTGTTTGTG
>Ga0307518_10001147_pt1 | contig 19888 bp, 5 predicted proteins | sample 25_EM_MG_FD_203889 | JGI IMG/M metagenome (GOLD analysis project Ga0307518, IMG submission 203889) | Populus trichocarpa ectomycorrhiza microbial communities from riparian zone in the Pacific Northwest, United States - 25_EM | ecosystem: Host-associated > Plants > Roots > Unclassified | place...
TTAACAGCCTATTGTGATTTCCATTTATAAAAAAAATTTCCGGTGACAGGCAACCTTCTTATTGCTTGTAGAGTTATAAATCCAGCACTTCAGCTGACTTAAGGTGTCTAGGGCATGCTCCTTATACCTGTTAAAAAAAATCTGGTCACTTCTTAGGTCCGAAGACAAATGAGCCCCGACATATTTGAACGACTCGTGAGGACCCACTCCGGTCACTATTCGTGATCTTCCTAGGTGACATATCCCCTGCTAAAACAAACGACATGTCGCTTGTCTACCTAGAATCCAGCCACCATAGTGGTGGTTGGAAAATCAAGGAAGAAGTTGTTTTGCCCAAAAACCTTTTTTTACAACATATTTTAACCAAGAAACACTTTATAAACACCCTCACAATATCTAGAAACTAATTTATCAACTTAAGAAACTTAAAAAAGGCCTCGAAACATGAAATCAATCCGGGTTAGATTTTTCTTCCACGACCTTGATCTACTTTTTTAGGTAATATCGAGGTTTGAAACAACCATTATTCAACTTTTTTCATCAAATGAAACCTGTGAACACCAATATTAGGAAATAACCATCATTCAATTTGGTGGTTGAAATATGTGAAAACAACAACCTTTTCTTTTTATGCTAGAATCCGGCAAAAAATTATCTCCCCTTACAAAACTAGGAACTTGAAAACAACATAAACGAAATTGTGTATCAAAATTGAATTTAGAAAAACATAAGGGAACGAAAAGGTCTAATTTTTAGAAATTAGAGGATTAAAGTTAATGTTTTACGCCCACTTTAAATACACCATTCATTTTCAACGTCTTTTCTAAGTTGGTCTCATGTCTTTTAATTTTATCCCTGCCAATAAAATTGATGCAATTGGGTTCTAATTTTGCAACTAAAAGACACAATTAAAAAAAGAAAATAAAAGTTTAGGGATGAAAGTAAAAAAAGAAAAAGAAAAAAGAGATGATGCTGGGCCTTTTGAGCCTCTGACAATTCGATTGATAGTTAAGAGAAGATCAGGCTTTTAGGAAGAGAGTTTTGAGTTCATTCAGAGAGGCGAAATAGGGCTCCATAAAAGAAAGTGTTTTATGGGCAACTTACTGGGCTGATTATTACGAAGATTTACACAGATGAGATTAACCTTCTCCTCTTCAAAGTTATGTCAGTGATGGATCCTTCACCACTGAGGACAAAAACCTCAAAACGAATGCCACGTAAATAGATGGAAGTAGTAGCTAGCTTATATAAATAAGGAGATATATATATATATATATATAAGCGTGTATTGATTACCGGAGAACATACTTGTATCCAGAAAAAGAAATTGAGTAGCCACGTATTAAAAACTTGAGAATCTAAATCTAAGATATAATGATAAATTGAGATAATTTCCCCGTAAATAAAGAATGGGCCTAAGGCCAAAGGAGAAGGGGGAAGGGACCTACGCTTAATAGATGTCACGATCAAATCATATGATCTCCTTGGGGACTAGAGATGAAAAAAGAGAATATCATTTGCCTTCGTACAGCTTTTATGCAAACCACTTGGCCCGGTGGAGCCCGCATCACAATTAGCAGATCGAAATCAAATGGCCCACAACGGATTCCTATCAAATCCTACACGTGTGTCGTTATCCTAGATTCTCGCCTCTTGCGGGTCTCGGGAGCCCGTGTGACGCGTCTCTCTTCGGTTCTTCGTAGGCATGAGCTGGCGCTGACGTTGTCTTTTGCGTCAGTTCACTGTCAGAAAATGTCCCGTCACTTTATCCTTCAAAAATCGAGATTGGTGATTTGCCGGAGTTTTTCTTCCTGAAAATAGAACTGCACAGTTTTTCTTTTTTTTTACAAACTAGCACGTCTAATACACACAAAGGTAGGGCATCCACTTTTAAAAAAACTAAAGAAGTAATACCTTCATATGTTCATTCAGTGATAAGAGTTTAAGATCAAGAAGATTGTTACTTCTATGATCTCAAATTCGAGTCATGTGGTTGTTTATATGATGGCAACTAGAGACTTACATTGTCGTTAACTTCAGGGTCTGTGAAATTAATCGAGATGCGCACAAGCTGGCACGAATACCAACATTAAACTGAAAAAAAAAGTACAAGTGCTCCTCTGCGTTCGAGTGCAGAAGAATGGGCGCCATTTAAATTTCTCCTTTCATGACAAGCACAATAATTATAAATGTTATGATTATTGGTAAAAGCAATTTGCAGGGATATAAAATTGCTTGAGTAGTTGACTGATTGCGCAATTAGAACTTTAGATGTTAAAAGGTTATTGTTTTTACTTTTTTAAATAGCTACGTACTCAAGCAAGTGAGATGCAGTTTAATTTATACTAAATATCTCTTCTTTATTAAAAAAAAGTCGATTTCTAACATGAAAAAAAAAAAAAACACAAACAACTACTTTCACATGTATACCATTGCATAAAAATTAAATAAGGGCGATATGGTTCAAGATATATTCTTACACTGCAATAAATAACAACTATCATAAGACTATCATATACCTGCAGTAAAACATATGCAAAGTAGATGAATTGTGTACGATACCATTGATTAATTTTTTTAAAAATAATGTTGAATTATTGTGATACGGATAAGAATAATATTGAAACGAATTTCACCTTCGGTCAAGTTAATTTGGAGGGTATCCACTTTCAGAATGAATAAAATAATTATGTCCTATGGTAAGTTTTTTTTTATTATTAACGTGGGTGTTTGGATCAGCTTACACGCACCTCGACTAATTCTACGAGTCCTGAAGTTAACGACTGTGTAATCCTCTAGTGGCCCTGAAGTTTGTGGAACTTGAACTGGTAATCTCTAGAGAGCAAACTCATAGTCTAACCAGTTAAGTTACACCTCTCAGGGTTGTCCTCTGGTTAAGTTGTATTTATGAATAGGTGGAATGAATGTTGTCCATTCATTAAATATATAAAGCTAAATGATGTGGTGTTTTTACTCTACATGAATTTTCTGTTCATCCTTTCATATTTTATTATGGATTATAATAGTATAATTTTTAAAAAATTTCAATTTGATTATCGAATTTTTTTTAGCACAAAAATTAGTTATTTTGAGTCCAAATTAGAGTTTAATTATATTTTTTTTAAGGGTTTGATTAAACGACAAAGGATTAGAGTGCAAAATATAGATAACATGGTAGACGTGTGTAAATTTATTTGTAAAGTATATTTTTATAGTGCGGGACATGTGGGGTTGATGAAAATCACATAAGACCTGCCTAGGCAGACAATACAATGTCTCCATGTCTGCACGAACCACATGAATTTCTGTGCAATTTTAAGCACAGAGAGAGAGAGGGAGAGCAAGATCATCCTGGAAAAAATAGGAAAAGAAGCCCTCCTACCAAAATCTCCATGAAACAATGTTACGAGCGGAAAAACCCTTTAAAAATTTGTATTTCTATATATATATATATATATATATATATATTTAAAGTGGTGTCTAGTACAGTACCAATATATGAAAAAACGTACAGTATTAAAAAATATAATGGAGTATAATAGATATCTGATAAAGTTTTATTTTATTTCTTGTGATTTTTTTTAAGACATTTTAGTTTCTATATTTTTATTTGCAAACTCATCTTCATTTAAAAATTCTTCGATCCTCATATTTATAAGAATTACATTTCAGCTCTTATAATTTTTTTTACAATTAGATCCTTATATGATTGCTTGTAATCATGTAATAGTTAATTACACAACTTTTTTTAATGTAATGTTTGCAATATGATGAGTCAATATAATTGTAATCATCTATCATATATTACAATTTTAAAAAATGCATAATCAAACATAAAAATATATTAAACCATTGCATTATATTCAAGGTACCGGACAATTAATTATATATTACATCACAAAACCTACCATAATAATAAATTATTTATTTAGAGTTAACGTCAAACAATCTACATAGTTACCACAGCCTTATTATTTTTTCTTATTTTTGTCACCTGTACAATAAATTATGTCATATATTAAACGTTTAGATAAAACATTGAAGCAATCTATAATAGCTAAAGTTTTTTTATTTTCATCTTCAAACAATTTTTTTTGCTATTGGAGCTTTCTATACCTAAATTAATAATCAATTTATTAAAATTTGTCAAGAAAAAGAAAAATCAACAACAAATGACAAAAATATAAAACAATTTTTTTTATGACCAATCTTAAATTTGCTAAAAAATATTTTGTTTAGTACATTTGTATTTTTTTTCCTTACTCTGAATTAATGGGGCAACGGTCTGCTCGCGTTCTGGTTCCCCATGTGGCTAACCGAGTCCAGTCTCCAAACAGAACAATTGTCAAAGGAGTCAGCAGCATTTATCATTAATTTTGAGGCCAAGGCCAAGGTCTAATATCGTAGCAGTAGAAGTCTGAGGCAAGAGTTCGGCACTAATTGTTTTTATATTTTAAAAGTATTTTTAAAAAAAATTTTTTTTTTTAACTTAAATTAATATTTTTTTGATATTTTTAGAATATTTTGATGCGCTGATATCAAAAATATATTTTAAAAAATAAAAAATTATTTTAATATATTTCCGTGTAAAAAGCACTTTCAAAAGCAACCACAACCACACTTTCAAACAGGCTCGATGGTTCAAACGAGCTATTCTTCAAAGTTACAAGATGATATTTTAATTTTATTTATTATTTTTTATCTTGATTTCTTTATAAATTTTATTTATTTTTAGTTTCATACTCAAATTTCAATTTATCAAATATTATATTCTTTAATATGATATTCATTCTTTGAATTTTTAATTTTTTTGTCTTGGCTATTTTGTAAAACTTTAATTGGTTTTTTTTATCTCATTCTTCAATTCAAATTGATAGTATTATATTTTTCAATTTGATCCTCATTGTTTTGATTTTTAATTTTTATATTGACCCTTTTGTAAAAATTATTGTTCTTTTTAATTTTAACATTTAATTACAATATTATTTTAATTCTTATGTCAATTTTGAGCCTTATTTTTTTTATTTTTTTTCTCCTTTTACTAAATTATTATTTTTTCAATATCACATTTCAATCAATTATAAAATTTATTTTGTATTTTAATTTTAATTCTCATTCTTTTAATTTCTACTTTTAAAAATTCTTTTGAATAAGTAATTTTTGTTTTCTAATTGCATCCTTCAATATATAATTGATTGAAAATTGGATTTCATGATTTTTTCAAATTAGATACTTCGAGTCTAATGATTTGGATTATGAATTTGAAAAATTAACATAAGTTTTTTTATATAATATTTTTTTTTGCAATTCTTTTTATTTTTTTCATCAGATTATTTTAGTTATATAACCTGAACCAAATGTTTAACAAGATATTTCAAGTTGACCTCGTCCTAATTAAAGTGATTATAAATTTATTATAATCAGTTTTTTTATATTATTTTTTACCTGATTTTAAATTTGAATATAATTTTTTACATTTAAAAAATAGCCTTGCCTCGCTGAGTAGCGCCCACACCTGAGGCTTTCGATCAAGTGATAAAGATGCCAATAATATATACCACGACTTGAAAAGGGATAATTAATTAAGAAACTGCTTATATTTGATCTTGTTGTCTTGATTCGCGAGAGTAATTAACTAGCTAGGCAGTATCATGTTATATTAAATGTATAATGAATATATTTATGTGATAGATAAATAAGATGAAAGTCTAAAAATAAAATTTAGATATATCAAATAAATTCTTTTAATACAAACTAGCATAATTTTTTATTTAATTATTGATCACCTATAATTTAATACAATTTAAATCTCACCCTTTAAAAGGATGTGAGAATATCCAGGTAAAAATCCAGAAAAAATCATGTTTAATATATCTTATTTTATAACAAGTTAGTTTATTTTAATTAACTTAGGTGAGGAATATATTCATTCTACCTGGAATATGTTTTTTTTTCATAATTATTTTTCTAGTTATTTTAGTATTTTTTTTCTTCAATCTATTTCGGTTTAACTTCTATTCAAACAATTTTTTGAGCCAGTTTATTTTTACATTTTAAAAGATTTTTTTAAAATAATATTTCCAATAAAAAAACTAATAAATATGCTCCACTTGATTTATTTCAAAACATGTTTAATATTATTCGAAATTTACAAAACAGACATTTTCTCTGAGAAGTTAAGACAGAGAAACCAGCGTTACACAGAATGACAAATCTCTCTTTCCCACTACGCTTGCTTTTAACATTAATTTGGATTATTATGGGCTCCTAATTTAGTACGTTTTAATATCAAGGCTTGGCACGAGGTGAGATTTAATACACCACCAATTAATACATGCACACATAACATTCATGATCTATCGCAGATGCTCCATGAATGCATGCTCTCTCGCGGGGATGATAGAGATTAGAAAGAAAGGTTTCAAATTTCTGGGGATGGCTCGAAATTGAGAGAGTGAGAGAGTCTGCACTTGCACTAATTAACCTTTTCAGTTCAAAACGTAGAGATCAGTCTCTTTCACATGACCCTGAGGGAGACTGGGAGCTGAGGGAGGAGTGAGAGAGGTAGACGGATTAGAGAGAAACAATCATCATTGCTAAAAACCATATTATTCTCTGGCCTGGGCCACCATGATTCCGAAAGAGAAAATGTCACATGTCACCACTCCTCTCCAAAACATGTCCTCATCCTGCAAATTGCTTATTTATATCATAGCTAATCAAGTAACAGCTCTCTGCCAATTTGTTTCCCAAAAATTCTATCATAATTATGTTTCTGCACTGGTTTGATAATTTTCCATGCCTTTTGCTATTACTTTCCCTAATTCTTACGGTTAATCATCTCGTATGGCTATCAAAATGATTCACTATAGATTTTCTGTTCCTTCTTTCTTTCACCAAGATCTCTCTTCTCCCGCTTCTGTTTATGCCCATGTCATTAATTGTATAATCATACTTTTATTATTTCAGCTATAAACCCCCCCCGTGGTCTCTTCCATGAAGACCTACAACTGATCAAGAAAATCCAGGAGATGTACCAAGAAAAAAGAGAAGGAAATCTAGGACAACCAATCAACAAAAGCAAGGACTGGAATTATCATTGACTTTAATGGCAGGAACCTCATCTTATTATTAAGTCATCGATTATACCACAAACTGCATCTATTTAATTACCACAGACTGCCATCAATTATACCACAAACTGCTTGAATAAGTAGAACCAGTGGCCGCATAAAAGTCGTAGATGTAGAGTTATATGAGATTTATACTGGAGCATCATCTAATCCTCCACGCCCCCACATGGCAATTCATATTCTTATTGTTTTTTTTTTAATTTCAAAAATCAATATGGAATGTATGAATCACGAGCCCACCATATTTTAATAATGACTTCGCCATATAACGTGGGTGCTGTCTGCATTTCCTGTATCGTCACAAAACTTATGCAGCTACAGCTTACAAATGCTCATGCTTAATGCTTTCATGAATTCGCAGGGTTTTTTTGGGCTACGCCCTTATAGAAAAAGAAAGAACAAATTAAGAAGAGGGTTGTTTAAATCAGACTGATAATGAGATGGTCTCAAGCAGGGCGCCGAGCAAGAAAAGCCTTGTGTGCGCATGTTTCAAGCGGGTTGCTCCCAGATTTTAAAATTCAAAAAAAAAAAAAAACCTAACTTTTAACACGTCTTCAAATCCATTGAAGCTAGGTAAACTAGTTCGATCTCTTGGTTTCTTAATGGGCATCTATATCTATTAATAAGCACAAATGAATTAGAACTTTTTTTTTTAAGAATATAAATGAATTAGAACTTAAGAATCATAATATCAAGGATAAGGATGTAATGGGGATGGATTTTTTAACTTCTAGTTTATGATTGCGGCAGGTAAGGATTCCCCTAATCTTTGCCACCAATCACTCTATGTTGTATTATATTATCCCCTATAGTACCATATCCGAGAGTAAAATGAACTGTTAGATATATACCATGAATTATACGATGAACCATGTAAGAGATCATATCACAATATTAAATTGGAAAATCATACAAACACAAAGACAGTTAAAAAGGGCACTGCGTGTATAAAAATGGAGTTGTTGAAGAAGATAACAAGTAAAAAATGATAGGCTTGTTCGCATCCCATAATAAAAATTGTTGCTTTGTCCTGCACCTCAATGGTACTGGGACATCGCAGGATGTATGCTAACTAGTATTCAAGAAAAACAAGAATTGGACCACTCAATAGCAACAAATCTTTCTCAGCAGAGAAGATCTTCTTCATTAACGCGGCACCACCGACCTATTTATTTTCTTCCGGTGGATAATGTACGAGGAAGACAATTTTGTGTACTGTACTGTTATGGGACTACATGATGGTATCCAGTAAAGTACCAGATGAAGATTGAAAGTGTAAAGCAATCAACTAGAACTGGATTACTTCGAACTAGCTAGCTCGAAGAAGAAAAATAACAGTTGGAAAACCGAATCATGCATAGTAATATATATAATGACAAATATAAAGAAGGAACATATGAACATATCTACACATAATTTAAAGCGTAATATCTCGTAATTTGATACTCCTAAAATTATAATTATTTCTTGAAAAAGGAGAGGAAAAAAAAAGATATGATGCTGCAATCTAGCCAAAGTGTCGGGAACCGAGGTCAATAACAGAATTATATCGTCACAACCAAAATCACAGTCAACAGTACCACCACCATCTACACATGACAATCAGCTGCCTGCAGCAAACCTTCTTCATAATCTACTTTGTACTCCCTTAATTATGGAGCGAATCTTGATTAATGATCTCCCACTCTGAACTCTGAAGGACAGATCCATGAATCAACTGTACCCTCTGTACCTCTTGAAGAAACATTCTCTAAACCCTTTTCATGGTGAAAATCTGATGAAGCTGACGAGTAATTCAACTTACAGCTATTAACACGTTGCATATTACCATAATTCCCATTCAATGACCTCAAGTTATGATGACTCCCATCATTCGATAATCTCATCTCTTCTGTTGTTACATGACTTGTTAGCCCACTAAGGTTTGCATTAACATATCCATGGCCCATACCCAATTCCTCAAGGGAAGGTAGAGGCAAACTTGCTCTAGAATTTGCACCCAAACCAGGCACATTAGGTAATTGTTGAGGAGGAGGAGGAGGAGGGGGGTGTAGAAGGGGGTGAATTGAAAGCATTTGATTTTGCATGTTTAGCAGATTTCGAGTTTGTTTGTGTAGGCCTATATCATCAGGCAGTTGGTAGTTTAGTGAACTGGGATTGAAAGTACTAGTTGCGGCTGTGGAAATAGTATTGTTATTGTTAGCGGTAGTACTAGTACTAGCAATATTAGTGGTATGAACAATATTATTGTTGAGAAGTGAAGGAAAAGAAGAAGATAAAAATGGGGTTTGCTGATGATGAACCTTTTGAGCTGTGGGACGTAGAGGGTAGAGTGGTTCCAGATGACCAGACCTCAAACCCGAGCCAGGGCCAAAAAGATCGAGCCTTCGAGTAAACGGTGAGCCTGAAAATGGTGGTGCTGGGATCCCTGTGAACTCTTGCACCATTTGTCTGAAATTGGACGTGTCTGTCGTGAGAACTGTAGTGGGTGCCCTTCTTGATGCCCTTGTTCTCTTCTTGGGGTTTCTTGCTATCCCATGTGTCTGGTCATGAGACGGTGAAGAAGAGCGTCCTCCATCGTCATGAACCGATCGCAATTGCTTAGAGGAAGGTAGAGCTTGACTTGATCCTTGAACACCCAAAACCGCTGATTGACTTGATGATAATGAGTCTGGTAGGTTGATACCAAGATCAGTGCAATTCGGGTCAGATCTCAGGCCTCGTGACTGAACCATAATTGGGTTTGGTTGAGATTGAGAGAAAGCGTGGAAAAGACTCGGTGTAGGATCAAACAAAGTGACCGGTTGTTGGTGAGAAAGCAGAGAAGGACCGAAGTTGTGGGTAGAAGGATTCAAGAAAGCTGGGAGTGACTCTGGCCTTGAGTCATACTCTTCATCACCACCACTAGACGATTGCATACTACCGCTATTACCAGAATCCATAACATACAAAAGTTGAAACAGCAGAAAGGAAAGAAGATAGTGATAGTTGCAAGATAGCAGAGGAGAAAAGGTAATCTAAAAAAGAAGTTATGAGGATTCTGCAAAAGAACCCATCAGGTAAATGAATATATATAAAATTCAGCCTTTGAGAAAGTTTCCGTATCTTTTAAAGCCTGATCTGAAATGGAGGCAATCTCTTCCTTGTCTTGAGCTAACAGCGAAAGTTTCCGTGAAAAGAAGAGAAAAATGCACACAGATCTTCTTAAATATGATGGCTAGAGAGGAAAGGAACAGAAAAAGAAACAGGAACGAAAGGGTCATGAAGAGTAAAGGCTAAAAGGCGGGACACATAATTGCTTCTTCTACTTCAGGGTATGTGTCGGGATTAGGGTTTTTGGAGAAGGAAAGGAGAAATGAAAGAAAGAAGAAGGTTATTTAAACTTTTTTACTCAAACAAAGAAAAAAAGACTTGCAAGACATTAATGTTTCCACTAAGAAGATCCTTTAGAGAGTGCAGGGTGGGGTCTCCATTGGAGTAGAGAAAGAGTTGCCGGTGGCTGGCGACGGGTCAAAATCAAAGTGAATGATAAAGAAAGAGGGAGGGACTAGGGAGGGTGGGTTAACAGGCAATGAATGTGAAAGCAAGAAAGTGATGTGAACACTGAATTAATAAAAGTTTGGAAATACAGTAGAAGATAAAAAGAAGAAAAGTAAGAGTATGAAAAGGGAACAAATACTTGGTTCTTTGCCTAGCTAAAATACATGAATAATTAAAGTGAGCAAAAATTCATTCCACCGCCCCGATTACTCACTATTTTTATGTTCACACTCTACATTAGCATATACTTGTGATATGAATTTGTTCTTTCCTGTCCAATACGAATTAACAGCACTACTTTTATTATAAGAAAAAAAAGGATATATATATATATATATAAAGGGTTTTAATATATTTCTTTCAGGGAAGAGATTCCCCCCTCCTTATTGTTGCTCGACCTATCACTAGCTAACATCTTTGGTCAGTAGAGAAAACTTCAGTTCGGGAAATAACATTCAATTTCAACCTCTGTAATTTGTGAAATTAATTCGTAAGCATGGTTTGATGATGATACACCAAGGACTTAAAACCAAATCTAGGTCAGCCTTTGACCAAGTCAGAGCTCAGGAACAAAATCCAAGTTATAATTGAGCAAGATCAGAGAATCTTTTGCCACCTTCGTCATCTGAAATTAGGATTCAAAGGATAATATTTTCCTTCACCTTGTAACTTTCAATTCTATTTTACTATTAATTTAAAACTTTTAAAAATAAAAACTTTGTTTCATGTAATATTCTTTCCCTTTCTTTAGTTGTGGAATTATGAATGATTGCTGATAAATACAAGTCTCGTTGCAATCTTCACTCAATCTTTGATACCCTTGTACACTATTTTTTTTGGAGGGTTGATGCTTAGTTTTATTCTTTCGAGACTTAGAATAATAAAAAGAAAGAAGAAACTTTTAGAGAGTATATGATTTAGCTTGGATACGTCGGTTCACCCACATCCAAGTTCGCTGCAACCATCAGAGCTAAAAAGTGATCAATTTCCACTTCCTTTTATACTACTATATACTTTAAACAAATGCCTACATAATGCACTTTTATTTATGTATAAAACTGTGCTTAATACAAGGGGAAACGATTATAAAAGATCAGAAATACAATTATTTGAGGCAAATGTCTTTGTCAAATGCACGTGTACTATATCTTATTCTCTGTGGTGCTTATTGGCCTATATATGAGCTACATATAAGCCAAATTGATTTCTCTTCATGTCTTTCATGCCTTCACGGAACATAAATTTGATTGCGCTGCCTTTCACATCCACCCTTCCGCTGCTTTGCTTCGTGCTTCTGTCCAAAAAATGGCTTCCTAGGAGACAAGGGTTTCAAGCTGCTAGGTGAATATTAAGCTTATAGGTCAACTATCCATCGATGGAGTGCGTGTGTGTGTGTGTGTGTATGGGACGGAATATTACTTGAGAAAAATTCTGAACACCTCGAACAAGAAAAATTAAACTGCTTACTTATCAATGTTTTTTTCTCTTATCGAAATGTTGGGTTTTGAAAATTAATGTTTGGTAATTCTGTATAAGACGATATCCTCATTTATAAATGAATAAATAAATAAGACGCCATCTCTAGTTGGTTGCTGTAAGTTGTAACCATACCATATACAAATATCCCATCACATTAATACCCACATATATATATAACCTAACTGAGGATCTCGTACGTGCAGGCTAGGCAAACCTTTTTCAACAAAAAATTTAATTTTTGCTTTTTAGCTTTTCTAGCCTTTTATGATTCGAACCAAAATATGGTGCAACGCCCGTGCTTTCAAGTATATGGTGGTTCAACTAAATTCTTGAATTTTGTTATATGCAGGAATTGCTGCCCTACCTATGAATATGGGGAATTGAAGTCTGTTGATGAGAATATGGTGAATAGCTCACCTACAAATTCTAAGCCATCAATCGAATGAGATTTATAGGTGGGGGCTCATTAAGCCGACTATGTCTTATTGCATTTTACTAAGTAGAAACTTCTACGGATGTTAATACGACACAGAAACGTGAGAAATCTTCTTTGTTTATTCTGACCAAACATATTACGATCTCCGAAGGAGGGAGAGACTACAGAAGGTTTCCCTTTTCCTTCTATTTTCGTTATGTTTGTTTATCATAAAGGATAATTTCTCTCTTTTCATTTAATTTAAGAATGAGAAGGGATTCGGAAAAGTTAAAGGAATTTTGAAAATTTTTGGCTCATTAATTTTTGTGGGTCATTAATTTTATTTTTCCATCAAAATTATGTCTCAAAAGGGTGATCAAATTATGAAGGAACACACATTGATGAATGTAAGACCAAAAACCATCTCAAACCATATTTGGTGGTTTACTGTTGATATTTGAAATAAACACTTTCCAATGCTCTTTTATTGCCACCATAAAAATTGAGATGTGCCATTTCAAGTATACAATCTTAAGAGTCATGTTGTTACAAGGTTAAATTCTTCAGGGGAATGCTAACGAAAATACAGCTGGAAAAACACAGTGGATAGTGATAGCCCTTGAGATAGTGTTAAAATCAACAACGTCAACAAAATAACAGCGTTGACAAAATTAGCAACATTGATTAACAATGAGTTTGGACCTGGATGATGGACGGTCAGACATGTAGAGGCACATCAAAATTGATAGTGTGGGGATGAAAGTTAAACATTGAGTTTATGATAAAAAGTGATAGCAAAGTTATGAGAAATTTTGGTGGTTTTCAGACATTACTAGTTGAGTGAAAGATTGTCCAAATCATAAATAATGGGCTTTCAAACAAGAGGTATAACTGTGAATGCTTTATAAAGTCATCAAGTTCATAGAAACATGGGGGAGACTACCCAATACTTGTTGGAATAAAACCACTAAAGTTCATGATAAACATGAGGGAGAAACTGCTCCACTTTGTTATGAAAAATAAGGATCTAAGATTTGCTCTGTAATTTCCACAAAATTATCTATAAATAGGTTTGAAAGTTTTTGTTGTGTAGTATGCAAGCTTGATACAAGTTTTATGCATAACACATACAAATTTGTGTAATTCCTTTATTAAGAGAGTTAATAAGAGGTTATGAAAGAATTGCTATAAATCTTGTCGTGTACTTTACTTTTCTTACATTACTTTTCTTGTGTTAATTCCACTTATGCAATTGAAAGTGTGGGATCTTCTTTGAGTTAGTGAAATAAATATAGTCGTAGGCAAACACGAGTGAAAAGACGAGGAAAAACTAAGTGTAATGGGACTAGACTGCCCTATAAAGGCTGAATTTTGTGAGCGAAAATTTATCATTGTGACATATTTTCTCTGAAATTTAAAGTTTAAAAGTCATGACATCACTAAAAATAGTTAATCTAGATAGGTGATTCATGCTACGCCACGGACCAGCTTAATTTTTTTTCAATGTAAAAAAAACACTAGCATAAGGATAAATTTATCAAAATCAATTTGATAATAACCAATAGATGATGTGTAAAAGACTATATGATTCCATATAAGAAGTTAGTTGATTTTTTTGGAAGGGCAAAACAATTATTATATTATTCCAATTCGTAACAAAACAAGTCTAGGGCCACATCGATTTTCTAATTCTTTTTAGTTTTTTTATTGAATTAGTTCCTCAATTATAAAAAAGATTGTTTTTTTCTTAGAAAAAATATTGTTAAGAAAAAGAGAGAGAGCAAAACAACACATCATACCAAATTTAGAGCAATTATTCTCATATTCAAATTTATTTTGCTTTTTTTACATGTAAAAGCGGAATCTATTGGTAAATATTTATGATGGGATCCACCTCGAGAGAGAGAGAGAATCTAGTAATTTGGCCCAACTGAAATTGAGAATGAGTCCTCGCTTTCTCTTTAGGTCCAATGTTAGATGATCATTATAGGCTTAGTTTAGGAAAAACAAACCTCTTAGGCCCAGTAAGTGCAACTGAATTTCAGCACAGCTCCTTATCGGATGGAGTTTAGCTCTTTGGTTTCTTTCTTCAAACCGAGGCTCACCAGGAGGGGAAAAAAGAAAACTTGAGACGCGGATTCATGTTGGATTGCAGTGATCAAATGTTTTTTTTTATAGAAATAGGAGTACTGTTCCTATTTTGCTATGAATATTTTTTTTTATGAGGAGAGATTCTGTTACTTAAGAAGTACGATTCGCGTTGCCCAAGGCATGTGCAAGAAACGAGAGATTGTTGCCTATATCGTGGTGTTCTTGAATAAGGTTTCAGGATAAATAATGGGTCCTTTGATTTTCTTTTCTTTCTTTCTTTTTTGAAACCTTCCTGGTGTTTTATTTTTGATGCGTAGGATGGAGAAACAAGCTCTATGCTTACAAGTAGTACTTGAATTTTTAGTTCTTAAGTTCCAAGGGTTCGTTGTTGTTTCTGAAAGAATTAGAATGAGTTGGGAAGAGTAGGTTGGTGAATTGATCGTATCTTTTCTAGTGAGTGGCAACGGGAAAGATTCTTTGGCATGAATTTATATGTGAGGAAGACCAACGGCTTGAATGAGTGTGATTTTTCAGAAAGAGATATGTTGCTTTGATGTCTTTTCAAATACTTTCTGACATGTAGATGCATAACACTACGGGTTTGTATTATTTATTCGGTAAAATATTTAAATGTTGTAAGTGTATTTTTTAAAAAAACTAAAAATTCAATAACTTGGGTTATATTCCTGATTAACTAAATAAACTGATCTTATTTTAATCACATGAATAAATAAAAGCAACGATAGCAAACAAAAAAAGACAAAATTATTTAAATTTTAGCCAACCCGAGAGCATGATATACATGTAATCTATACATTAAAAAATGAGTTAGTCTCAATTAACTTGACAAACTCGCGTTTTAGATCATAAGATTAAGATAATTTATTAAAAAAACACAATATCAAACAATAATATCATAAAAGAAAATAAGAAATTGATGTTTTTTTATTGTGATTTTATTTCAATTCAAAAGTGATTCGCACTCAAATTCTAAAGCTTTCAAAGGGATATATCATTAATGCGGAACTTCCTTCAAATACAAAATTTCTTCCTAATCTCCATCTTTTTTCATCATTTTTATTTTTAATTGTACCTCTGTCTTGTTCGTGGAGGTCGATCCACTTTCATGTTATCTTTCACTTTCATGTCCTTTAAAAAGTGATGTCTGGCTATTGGACCTGCTCGAACGCAACAACAACACAAGAGGCTGGATGGACTCAACGAAGGGTTCTGAAAACCTTTGTTTGGCATAGAAAAAGTGTTGTCTGGCTATTGGACCTGCTCGAACGCAACAACAGCACATGAGGCTGGATGGACTCAACGAAGGGTTCTGAAAACCTTTGTTTGGCATAGAAAAAGTGTTGTCTGGCTATTGGACCTGCTCAAACGCAACAACAACACATGAGGCTGGATGGACTCAACGAAGGGTTCTGAAAACCTTTGTTTGGCATAGAAAAAGTGTTGTCTGGCTATTGGACCTGCTCGAACGCAAGAGTTTGATAGCCTGGGCCCACTACAAAGAAGAGTTCAATAAACAATGGCCCAGAAAACAGAGTGAGGTAGTTGAAAGAGGAGCAAGAGAGATGTGGCTTCATATGTACTCCATTTGGCTGCTCCTGCAAACTTTCTTACATAGATTATAACTATATTAAGAGGCAATTACCAAAGCGCAGTTCACAGATATTTACTAAAATCATGAAACTCAAGGTATGTTAACTTAATTTTGAATGATAAAATTAAAAAAATAATTTATAAAAAAACATAAAAAACCAAAGTTAACTTGATTAATATGTTATATATTCTCAATAAAATTTGTATATCATAACGTTACAAGTTTTGGATAATGTTAGTTATTTAACGGTGATTCTCAGTATCAATTAAATGCTGATTAATATGGTTTTTTTTATGTTGATGAGGGAAGTTTACAGAGACCGGAGAAAATGACCCATAATGTCTAGCTGGGGTTGATCCCGAGGTGAAGCACATCCGATGAGCCCAATCTGCTTTCTCCTGAAGCTTGGGTAAAGGGTAGTAGAGTGTGTTCTATGTACATTTCAAGGGCTTCAGATCATGTGACCGCTTGCTTTTCTTTACGCAAAATGCACTTGCAGCCCTTTCCGCACTGTCCACGCATCTCTCCTGCTCTCTTTTAATCATTGAATCCCAAACCTTAGCCAATGCAATCACATGTGCCGACCTCCAACATTTTCCACAACCCCATCCAAGCATCAATTTTTAACTCTTCCAACCTTCCATTCAAAGCTTAACACAAGGGCTATACCCTTACTTTTATTAAGATTCCACCGTGCATGAGAAGTTCCTTGGAAAATTACTGTAGATCAAAGGTTTATATATATATAACATCCGCACTTGGTTTGAGAGTTGTTAGAGTCTCGTGGGAGCAAGAATCCCTGCTGCAGGGAGATTGGTTACCCTTCTTTGTATTGAAGTCTCGTTAACCATGAAGAATGTTTTGGTGAAAGGTGTTCCATGAGAATGAACTGAATTTTTGTTTACTTTCCACAAACAACATTATTGATGAAATCATAAAAAAAAAAACTTTACATAAAAATTAGGTTTTTCATGGTTTGCTGTGAAACTGGGACAAGATATGTGAATTTGACTGAACTTGTGTATGAGAGTTCTTGAAAAAGTAAGTGTCTTGTTGGCGTGGATCGAGGAACTCTCCAATATTTAAGTTTGTAATTGTACATGGGGAAGATGATAATGTATAGAAAAAAAATGAGAGTATATAGTGTGTATCTAGCTCGGTGTGGCTCTAGAGAGTTCATGTGGTGAAAAGTTTGTTTCCAAAGTCTGTCCTCACATGCTTGTGAGACTCGGTATATTATTTACACATAGCTTAGACATTTCCTCATGGATGAAGAATTGTGTTATTGGCCAACCAAGATGGTTCATCAGTTAGCATTATGTTGTATCATGGATTCGATGTAATATATACACATGATTAGAGAAGCTAATGTGACATGTCTCTTGTGATGAAATACATTTATTTTTATTGGTGTTCATTTGTGTTGGTATTGGTGTTCATGTGGGTTGGTAGGCATAGAAAAAATATAGTTATTGACTATAGAAAAGGTGTATTTCTGTAAAATGTTTATGCGTGCAAGACAAAAAAAAACAATTATATGTATTACACATTAAAATTAAAAGAAAATTGAATTAGTTGTTGGCTAGGCACAACCAACTAATCAATCTGGTCGCCTTAAAGGGCAACTACACCTAATCGTGCTTTTTAGGCTATTATGAATTTTTATTTTTATTTTTATAAATTATACCCTATTACACACGACTAAAATAGAAAAAACCTGTATCATTATCAAGAAGAAATAAAATTTTGGACTTGTCAAGCTTATGCCATTCTATACTGATATATGAATCTTTAATGCTGAATTATCCTTAACGACATTCAATCTCATCTTAGCCACTTTTAAATCATTAAGGGTGTGTTTGATTTTTTTAAAATAATATTTTTTTTTATGTTTTCAAATTATTTTGATGTGATGATGTTCAAAATAATTTTTAAAAATAAAAAAAACTTCATTTTCATGCATTTCTAAACGAAAAACACTTTAAACCGTCACCGCTACCACTATCCCAAACATGCTCTAAATCTCTAATTTTCCTCAACTAGATAAAAATACTTTGAACCATTACCGCTACCACTATCTCAAACAGGCTCTAAATCTCCAATTTTCCTCAACTAGATAAAAAGTTATGGTTTTTTGAGGAAAAAAAAAATTCAGTATCCTTTTTCTTAGCTCTATCACTTATACACTTAAGTTGATTATAACCCAACTAAAATAAACTAAACTTATAATAAAAAAAATCTTAATCTTCACTATTTCAACTACTAATTGACTATAAAATTATGTATATTTAAAAAACCAAATCTAAAGCACAAAAAGAAGAAAAAATGAATCATGAACAAAATAAAAATTAAATATTAGGAAGATTTTAGAGAGTTAGGTATAACAAGTGTTAGAAATAGGAAGTGTCGCTGCGAGCTTCGCTTTGTCAGGTGTTTTTCTTCTTTTATGCCAACAACTTTCAGACAAGATTTGGGTCAACATAAAAAAAATAATTAAGAACAAATCAAATCAAATCAATAGATAATGGTGAAATAAGAAATTTACCGGGAATTCAAGATTGTTGTGTCATTAGAACATGATATGATGATCTATTTTTCACCACTCCAACTCTTGAAGAAAACATAACAAAAACCCAAAACAAGAGCAGTCTGTAACTCTGGACAGACAATAGAAATAAACCCTTGTTTTTTTGTTTAAAAAAAAAAAAAACGTGTAGAAAATGACATAATTTTAGGTTTTTTAATTTGGACCGACATGATCTCAAAATCATAAGATAAGATTTTGCGATCTGAAAACCTTTTTGTGATAATCATGTAATTAACAAGCAATGACAAGCGTGGATATTTTGGCCATCGCCAATGAACATATAATCGGCACCACCAATTTTTGTTATCTTTTCCTCGAAGCTTTTAGCAAGAACAAGAGATTCGATTCTGTGGGGATTTTGTGCATCTGCCGCCCTCACCGGCTCCAGTCTCCTTCTATCTTTGCAGAGAAGGCAGAACGGAAGATTCAGAGAAATTTCTCTTTTCGTCTCCAAAAAAAAGTATAGTCTTTAACACCTCACAGGGGAATGATTTTGCTATTTCATCTAACACTTTTAATAGTTAGCTAAACGTCAAAATTGATACTTGCGAGTTGCGAGTATAATTCTTTGATCCCACTAAAAGGAATTAAGGTCATTGTTTTGTTTCAACTAATTTGATGGACTGAGGTTGTTTTTAAAAGTGTTTTTTTATTTAAAAATATATTAAAATAATATTTTTTTTATTTTTTGATATTAGTGTTTTAAAATGATTTGAAAATGTCAAAAAATATTAATTTAAAGTAAAGAAAAAAATTAAAAAAAATTAATTTTTTTTAAAAATACTTTTGAAACATAAAATTAAACAGAATCAAAGAATTAGCTAGAAGCCGGCACCGACTGGTTATGAGTAGAATCCATGTTGGTGGAGTCATGAACATGTCAAACGCATTTGAAAATTATGATTGTAGTTATTTTTTAAAGTGTTTTTTATTTAAAAATATATTAAAATAATATTTTTTTTATTTTTAAAATAATTTGAAAATAAAAAAATATTAATTTAAAATAAAAAATAAAATTTTAAAATACTTCT
>Ga0307518_10001148_pt1 | contig 19883 bp, 8 predicted proteins | sample 25_EM_MG_FD_203889 | JGI IMG/M metagenome (GOLD analysis project Ga0307518, IMG submission 203889) | Populus trichocarpa ectomycorrhiza microbial communities from riparian zone in the Pacific Northwest, United States - 25_EM | ecosystem: Host-associated > Plants > Roots > Unclassified | place...
AGCCACAACCAATTTACCCAATCTATACTAATTATTTCAACATATTCAATTACTAATCCTAAGGTAAATTCAACATTAAGAATTACAATTCAAGTAATTATTCAATAATTATGCCAATACAACAAAATAATAAATTAAAAAAAAACTTAAATTTAGTGATAGTTTATTATAAATTTAGAAAAATATATTTGATAAATATATTAAAACGGAGAGTGAAAAATATATAGAGCCTTATAAAATCTCACAACTTACAGTCTCTCTTCTCTGGCCACAATCAAAAGCTATGATAACAACCATACAACCCCTTTTCCCTCTCAACCAACGGCAGTAACATCAACACAATAGCCTCCCCACGCTAGTCGCTGCCTCCTTCTCCTCCTCCTCCTCCTCCTCACTAATTGCTCCTTCCAGTCACAATCACTTGAAGAAGAATTAAAATCGAGAGGAAGAAAGAATTAGATCTAAAAAATATAAACAAAAGTAAAAGCAATTTTTTGTGTTTTTTTCTTTGTTTTGCAGGTGATGGCGTATGACACCGTCAATACAAACGTGAAGAGGAAGAGGAAATCTACTTGATCCACCTATTTTTCACTTCATCGATGATGACGCATGAGAACCACGTGCCACCACTGTTCCTGCAATTCCAGAGGCTTCCTAACATTGTTCTGGATTTTGGCAACTTTCCCAAATTATTTCATGAATTTCAAGATATCCATTTATAGATGTTTTATGTGTGTTTTATTTTTAAATTTAGAGTTTATACTATTTGTAGTGTGTGAGTAATTAGTGTAAAAGGGAGTGTGTGTGTGTGTGTGTGTGTGTGTGTGTGTGTGCATTTTATTTTATTTTTTGTTAAATGAATGATAAAAAAAAGGAAGAGAAATAGATAAATAAATAAAAAATAATTAACCCAAATGTTTTAATTGCATACTGTCAATTTCTAAAAGTTTTTCATGCATATTTTTAATAAACAAAATGGATATTATAACCAGTTTGTGATTATCCATTGGGATTTGACCATAATTTAAAAAATACCTCAAATATTAATTTGTTTAATTAATATTCAAGATATAAATTTTACAATATAATGCATACATATATTATTAAATTAAATGAATTCATAGCAATAAACGTTAGGAATTGTTGTATCTAGAAAATAAATGTGATGCTAAAATTTGGGTTTTAAAATGAATAGAATTTAATCCAAAAAGATAAAAACTTTCCCACGAAAGGAGATCTATATTGAACCTTAAATGAGACCAATGGATAGAAACATGACCTAGAAAAACAATTAATCAATAATGTAGCGTACCTTAGGTAGGGTGCACTGAGGGTGAAGCATTTTTCCCTTGCACAACTAATCCCCTTACCTAGGCTATTGTAGACCATAGATTTCCTAATGACTATGATGCTAAGTGACGACTTCCTCAAATCATAACTTAATGATTAAATCCAAAACCCCTTCAATTCTAAGAGGCATATCCATTATACAACGTTGTGCACGTCACAAAAACTAGCATCTTCAAGTGGTGGCATTTCCTCATCATTGTTGTCACACTTGGTTTCCAACTCCTTGTGATTTTGTAAAACCATAGCTCTCTTGTTTGGATATTAAGACATGAAATGACTTATTCCTAAGCATAAAAAAACACTTAATATCATAGTTATGGGGTGTTTAAGTATTGGATTTAACTTTAAAATCAGTGAAGGCTTCTTTCTTGGTCTTATATGGTTTTGGTTTCACACCTATATTGGGTTTGGATTGGGCATCCTCCTCCTTCCTATAATTTGACCTCTATGATGAGAAAGAACCCGGATTTCAGACTTTTTATGTAGCATCCTTTTGTTTACATTGTCGTTCAACCTTCATAGTCATATACACCATGTCTTCTAACTCCACACAGTGCAACTCCACTATGTTCGTTATGTCGAGGCTCAAACCATTAAAAAACCTAGCCATAACACCTTTCTTATCCTCCTCAATATTTGCTCAAATCATAGTAACTTTCATCTCTTTATGTTAATTCTTTACACTTTTAGACCCTTAAGTTAGGTTTTGCAACCTTCAATATAAATCATGGTAATAGTGCCTTAATCATTATCTCATCCTAAGTGTTAACGGGCCTTTTATAGTTTATCCTCCTACTCAAAACAAGTTGATCCCCTAAATTATAGCATAATCGATAAATTCAATAACAATAAGCCTTATCTTTTTTTTTTCCTCTAATTAATGGTGACAATTGAAGATTCTTAAGCTTTCCCCCCACTCTAAATATTCCTCGAGATCATTTCTCCTCTAAAATGTTAGGATTTTCATCTTAATACTTTTCAAGTTTATGTCCAAGACATCACAATACTCAAAATCTCTTCTTATATCCCTATGCATAAAGTTTTTATCTTTCCAAAATCCCTTATCTTTTTAGTTTTAGGCTGCCAAAATCTATCATCTTGGCTAATTGATGCATGGTCAAGATCTTCAGCTTTTTCATCTTTATTCTCGTTAATAAATTCATCTAAAGGTGGGATAAGACGTCTTTTTAACATTATGACATTAGGACCTTTTTGGATTGATCCCTTTTATAAACTAGCAATCATAGCTTTTTTTTTTCTTTCCATTCTGTTAAAAACCTCACCAAACCTTACATACATCCTCTCATATTGATGTTTCATAGCATGTACCATAAAGAATAAGTTTCCCCTTTCCTTTGATGATCCATCTTCGAAAGACATCCTTAAAAATAAAAATTCTTATACACTATCTCTCATGTTTACACTCAATATAAAACTACTTCACTCGTGTTTTACTTAATTCTAACTTTTTACTATAATATATTCTCCTTTTCTCCTTTTACCTCTTATGCTCTCCTCTTTAGTTCTTTATGGAACTAATCACAAACAATAAAAAATCACATCCTTTTAATGATTAACCATAGATTTTTAGACTTATAAAACAATAAAAAAAAAATGAAAATGATAATGACAATGACAATGACAATGATATGAATTCACAATGAAAAATACGATAACAAAAATGAACATTATTTAAAGTTGATTATGATACTTTTGGAGTGTGAATTGGGTTGTTATAAGTCAATAAGAGAGGTTGATAGCTTATTTCATCAAAAAGCTAAATGATGCAAGGAAAAAATACTTCACCTATGACAAGGAGTTCTTTGCCATCATCTGAGCACTCCACCATTGGGGTCATTACTTGCTACCTAATAAATTCATGATTTATTCAGATAATAAAGCACTTAAGCATTTGAGCAGCTAACAAAAGCTTAACACTTGACATTTAAAATGAGTAGAGTTCCTTCAATCCTTTTAATTTGTTTTGAAACATAAATATGAAAAATTAAACCAAATGAAAAATGCTTTAAATTGAAGATATGCTCCTATAAATGCAATGCAAATCATCTTAATGGGCTTTGAAATGATGAAAGAATTGTACGAGTATAATTCAAATTTTAGCTCTCTTTGAATAACTTGTTCAAGTGGATCAAAGACCCAGTATTTCTTACAAGATGGCTTTTTATAAAAAGGGAAAACACCTTTTGTGCCATAAAGTTTTGTTCGAGAAGCTATAATATATGAGGCATATATTGGTGCCGTATTGGATATTTTGGAAGGGAGAAAATGCAATAGTTTATGCAATATCACTTTTATTGGCCTAAACTAGATTATGATATGAGTCGAATTGTGAACAGGTGTGGAATTTGCCATGAAACAAAGAAGCATGACAATAATGCTAGATTGTATTCTTCTTTGCCAATTCTAATTGCACGGTGGGAAGATTTGAGCATGGATATTATTCTTGGACTACCTTGAACTCATAAAGGAAGAAATTTTATTTTTGTAGTGGTGAATAAATTTTTAAAAATGGCACATTTCATCCTTTACAACAAAATTATCGATGTTGCTCATGTTGCTGACTTATTCTATCGAGAAATTGTTAGACTTCATGGAATTTTATAAACCATTATTTCTTATTGTGATACCAAGTTTTTAAGTCATTTTTTAAAAACTTTATGGGAAAAGTTGGAACCAAGCTGAAATTCAGTACTTCATATCATCCTTAAATAGATAAGCAAACTGAAATCGTGAACTGCACCAAGGTTTTTTGTTGCGAAGCTTGATTAAGAAAAACATATAGGAGTGGGAATCGTTATTTTCTCATATTGAGTTTTCATATAACAGTCCGTTAGTCAAACAATAGGTTATAATTCATTTGAAGTTATATATGGAAAGAATTCGATCAGTCTTATAAACTTATCTTTTTGTTTAATTCATAACAATTTGAATGCAGATGCTTAGAACAGGACAAACAACTCAATAAACTTCATGAATGAATAAGAATTAGAAAAAATACAGAAACTGACAAATAAACATAAAAAGTATGAAGTGACAAAGTTTGGATCCATTTAAGAAGAGAAAGGTTTCCGTACAAGAAATTTCCTAAACTTCAACCATGTGTTGATGGCTTTTTAAAGTTCTAAAAAAAATTAGAGACAATGCTTTCAAAATTAAGTTACCAGATGATTATGAAGTTTCAACAACTTCCAATATATTTAATTTATCTTCTTATATTGATGATGAGCCACTAGACTCAGGAACGAGTTTTTTCCAATCATGGAAGATGATAGTGGTGGATTGAGCTCGAATTTAATTAGCCCAAAAAGCTTTAGGTATTCAGCTCATAATGGAAGAGTTTTTCGTCTAAATGGTGGATATGGACCTAGTTGCATCTTATTTGGAGGTTTGTTCCAAATATTAAAGATGTGAAGACTTAATTGATGTGTTTTATTGTGGCTTTTCATATTCTTATAGGGATGTTTCAAGCTTATTTCTATCTATATTCATATTGTAATTCAATAAGTTAAGTTCATGAAATTTAGCTCTTTTTTCTATTTTTTTTTTTTTGTATCTCGTAGGTGGATTTCTAAAGTGGTGAAATTAACCTGTTATTGTACAAACAGTGGTGTCATTTATCTCTAAAAGTTTTCAATCTCATTTTGATTTATCTTTATTCTTTTTCAATCAAAACCGTATCATGTTTATGCTCCTTGCAGGACCTAAAGAACTCACCAAAGGGCTTGCAGATCTCATCTCACGCTCTCTCACAAGGTGAATTGGCTAAATGGGTTCTCGCAGAAGGTTCTTTAAACATGAAACTAACAAAGGCCACGGATTAAAAGGAACACATTCCTGAAGCTGAAGGAAATAATCTGCAGCAAAGACTAACTGCGTGCTGGGAAGCATTAATCCATTTGGACAATGCAGTTGAGAATGCAGTCCATTTATTTTCAGAATAAGGAACTACGGTCTCCACACAAGAGATATCAAACAGTCCTGGAGCTGAGTTATATGGTGATGCTGGTAAGCTAATTCCATCAATTGTGAGTAAGCTCAGTGCATCTGCGGAACTAGTGAAATGCAGGAGCCATATTTCATGCAAGATTAGGGTTGAAGTTTCGGGACTGGAACCTTCATTAGGAACATTTGCTGAGAGTCTATCCGAAACGGTTGTCGTCATTGTTGAGCGAGGATGAACTCAATGCCAACCTTCAATGTGCTCAGTGGACATGAAACCAAAGGTTCTAGACTCCAGAACTTGAAGAGAGCCCATTTTCAGTATGTTAAAGAAACAAAGGGTTCAAATTCCGGGCCGGATACCAGCTTGAACAGGTGGGTCTGCTGGTGCTCGTCTGGCCCATTGATAGCCTCATTGCCACAGGGTAGCCATGATCTTGCTGCAATGAAATCGGCAGGCCGAGATACATCTATAAAAAGGAAGGGTGAGAACTTTTGGATCTTTCTTGCTTGCAAAGTCATCATTTCATGTGTATCCTTTTCTTGCTAGTTCATGGGCCTCTCTACTTTGAAATATAAAAAGAAAAAGGGAAAAAGCAAAGATCATCTTTACCTTTTTCCAATCTCTCACCTTTGAGAATTAGTTCTCCTTTTGATTTTTCGTGCAGTTTTAATATAAAACTATAAGCCTTGGCCCCCTTTTCATGTAAATTTCAAGGCATGTCAGTCAATAATGCAGCTCTCTTGGCACTAGCAATAACACTACCAGAGATATGTTCGGATTTCTGTAAATCCCTAAGAAGGTATGCCTGAAAAATATGCTCCTGTATGCATGTATGACTTTGTCTTGCTTTAGTAACATGCCAAACTCTGAATTCTTTATTGGGATTCATTCACTCCACATGAATAATTACCATAGGTTTTTTTGAAGCTATGACGGCTAGTGCAACATGGAATTTCAAGGCTCAGGAACTCTGTTCATGTGCGCCTAATTAACAAGGACTAGACTAATCATGGCCATTTTAGACTCTATGAAGAGTCCCATAGGAACCTCTGAAATATAAGCCCAGAAAGAAATTTCTGTGTTGATGATTAAGTTGTATTGACTAGAAGACAGAACCATCCTTATATTTATATGGAAATTGGAATAAATTATGTCACTAGTAGGGAACATTACCCAGTTAATGTGCACTTAGAACTTTACCCTGGATAATTCAGATAAAAACTATAGTAATGGGGTCAAATGTGAAAGGAGTGTTGGACAGGCATGCTGGGTCCAAAATAGAGGCATTGTTTAAAGTGGAATATCATTTGATACATTGTTTTCAAATTGGGAAAATAAAAGTCCTTTGATTAATGTGTTCCGTAGCATAGCCGGTTCAAGGTGAACATGGATCTTGAGTAAAAATTATAAATAAAATTTTTTAAAATTTTTTAAGAAATATTTTTTTAGTTTTTATATATGTGATGTTTTAAGTAATTTTTATTTTGTATTGAGATCATTTTAATTTTATAAAGTATAATCAATAAAATTACTTTATTTATTCTTAGAATTTTTTTATTAAATGGGAATCTTGAGCCGTTGCCCAATTTACCAATATGCTTTTACGGGTCTATGTGGGGGGCTAAGACTCTCAAATGGATTGTCCTTTTGCGTTCATATTTCTCTTGTAATTATGTGCTTATTACTTTTCCCCTTTTACTCGCAGTTAAATGTGGTATTTGCACACTCTTATTCTCCTTAAAGACGAGGAAGAATCGGTTTGAGTAATTATGGACTATAATGTTTAAGGCTTACAATAAGACAACATTATTGGATATAATGGCTTTGGCGAGATTTGTGGAATCTATCAGGTGCGCGTGTTTACCTTTGCATTATTTGCCGAACGCCAAGAGCTGTGCCAAGCTAAAGCCACTCCTCGTGTCCATGACTTCGAAGGAAACTTCGTCAATGGACTGTACTAATTCAGTTGAGATTAGGGTTTTCTTCGTCAATGAACTGTACAAACTCCACAGCTCGGAAACCTGCCATCTATTCTATGTTTACTGTAATCCTAGCTAGGAGTAAAGCTTGATACGAAATGTACCTATAAAATTAGATATTGATCAGTCTAATCATATGCGTAGCATTCCCATGTAAAGAGCAGCGATTGTGCATGAAAGGGGATGATGCATTCCAGTAATGCAGCCTTGCCCCACGGTACTAACATGGGTGATATTATGGCTGATTGGCTGTCAAGTACTGTGTTTAGGATCATAATTAAGGCTCTGTGTGCAAGAGGGATGATGAATTAATGATGTAAGGGAAGATCCATGGCATAATTTATTGCAGCATCCTAGAAACTTTAGTAGTAATCTCCAGTAAGGTAGCAATGCCCCCACCATACTAGCTAGCATTGGTCATGGTATCCTTGCCATGTGTGTTTATTTATCATTTTTAAGGTTCTGCACTGCTATTTTTTTGGTGGGGTTTAATTTTAAATGCAGAAGGGCTAGATTTCTCTTTGTTCCTTTTCATTTAGAAAAATGACAAAATAAGAGAAATAAAGCTCGTTATCACTGCATAAAGCTTGGGAGAGACAAAACTATATACTAGTCTGACTACCGAATCTTCAGTTCTCACAAAAGAACAGAAAACAAGCTTAAAAAACTGTCTCCCTGAATAAAAAAAAGCATGTTATGATCCTCCTAATCTTTTGTTTGCATGCTTCAACAGTAGTGTCATCTCAAGGAAAAAGGTCGGTCGTCACACAATAGAAGAACCTGCTGATCTTTCAGATGCGTGAACCCTCCAATGGTTTAGTCTGCTCTCTGCATGCACTTACACCCCTTTGAGTATCTCCATTGTCGAGGATGTCCAGATTTGTAATGTAAACTGTAAAGCAAGTACAAATTGAACAAATAATATTTTTTTTCTTGTAGCAATGGCAATAATACACCAGCATAGGTCCATATCAAGCGACAACAAGAATATCAAGGAATAAGTGCAATAATACAAACAATATTTCCAACGACTATAGCATATAACACAATGATTGATTGGAGAGAGACAGGATGGTTGGCAAGTTGTCTAATACACATAGCTTTGGTGGGGACTATGTTGGACTACCACAGTATAAACATGAACTTGCAACGCAAATTAGAGAGCACATCATGAACATCATAAATGGATAAAGTTATTTGAAAAATAGCTACAACTTTCATTGTTTTGTGTATAATGGAAAAGAACTTTGAAAATATGGCTGATGGGATCATAGGCATGGGGCCACGGAGCACTTGGGAGAGAATTTTTGTCCCAGATCTTTTTAAACCCACTTAAACTTTGTTGGCAGATGTCCACTTTGGATATATATCAGAAATTATATGAACAACAAACAAAATCCTAAAAAGACAAACCCTAAAGAGAATTATAAGGGATGACAAACTCTTAAACCTTGTTGTTCCTTGGATTAATAACTAGGTTGTATTGAAAAAACAAGAGGGTAAAGGTAGAGAGAAAGGGTTTCATTACGACTCATTCGACACACAAATTAATACATTCTTATCCGTATGGCCTCAATCCCCCACCACCACAACCACCACCGCCACCAATGACAACGACAATGACAAGTTGCATATACCTTTCCCGCATGTATGCACCCACTTTCATATTCATAGTCAAAATCACTCCCCGTTAACCCTTTAGATAGGCTAAATAGAGGTATATTTATTGTTATCAATTAAATTTCTACTTGGGATTATATTGTTTTTGCAATAAGATGGATGCAAGTTCCAACAACTTATCTTGCCTAACTATTTCGCAATTAAACTAGTGCAAATTTCAATCACCTAATTTTAAGAATAAAATAAAAGGGTAAGTCTTTTTTTTCCTTTTAGAAGACCTAAGAAAACTAATGTAGGTTATGAGATTGGTAACAAAGGAGAGCAAGTAAATAAAAATATAGCATGGAGCATCGAGCCAGAAGAAATTAAATTAATAAATTGAAAGACATAATTGAATGGGTGCTTTTCTTTATATGTATACCAAGGAAGGCTCATGATTTATTTACTGCTGTATATAGTTGTTGCTCATCTCTCCTCGTTAATCACCGGACTTCTTCTTCCAGGTGCCAATACAATTGGCTAGCCTATAAACTTTTTAGTCTTCATAGTCCCTCATGTTCCTTAAACATATATACAGTTTAGTTCATGGTCCTAGGTTTATAGAAACTTTAGTGTATTTTGGATATTATCGATTATCATTTAGGATTATATATAATCTAAAATGAATTTGAGGAAAAAAGTATTCTAGATAGCTAATGAGGTTCACATGAATCTTTCTAAAATCAAGTTCTTTCTAAGGATGATGGAGAAGACTAGACTTGGATAACACAAATACCTTTAAAACAAGTCATGTTAAGCTTAGAGTGCCCTCCAATACTCAATATGGTGTGTGTTTTTAGAGTTTACATAAGATGATTGCAGAGAGAACTATAACCAGGAAGAAAATGAAGATGGAACTGACCTACCTTAAGAAAAGAAAGAAAAGAAAAATACAGGCAATGTAATATCGAAGGGTTTGTTCATGGGAACCCGTGATGATGAACCGAAAGAGAATCAGGATAGCGAGATGGACCCAGAGAGACAGATCCACTGGCCATAGCCAACTGAAGTAGCTTGCTGGAGCTCTACTTAGCTCTTATAAAGTAGCCGGATTTATCCCGTGACTCAGCGGCGGTTCGCCCTCGTAATCGTTCGTTATGGTTTGCAAGAATGTTACCTTTAATACTGCATTAATGGTGAAAACTCAACACTTTTTTCCTTTTTTTTAAGAAAGATGGTGAATCAGTCTTCAACACTCTTCATGCCTCTTTTCTTAATAGAAAAAATCTAGAGTTTAAACCCTTTTTTATGTAACCAGTGATGGATCTAAAATCTGTCACTATAATTGTTTGATTAATTTAAAAAACAGAAAAAAAAATAAGTATTTCTTTAATTATGAGTACAATATTTATCATTAATCTATTAAACATCTTATTTATTTCAAGGGATTGACTTGATGGTTAGCATTCTTCTCACATTCAATCATTTCATTTCCTCTTTAATTGCATAATCTAATTATAAAATTGATCCTTAGCTCCTTCTGCATTCAATTTTTTTGACGATTTTATTGGGATATTTAGGAAGTGATGTTTAATTTTTTAAAAAAATAAATAATAATTTTCTTACCAAGTTGAGTGGGGTCAATTGAGTCAATTTATTACTATTTGCTTAAAAAAAAAAACGTAGTATGAATGGTTCTTACTAATTCAATTTGAAAAGGCGATGTTCTAACTATATTTATATGATTGATAAACTCTTAGATATAATTTTATATTTTTAATTGCATTTATTCAGTTTTTAATGATATATGATTTTTCAATATATTTTTAATCTAGATCATTTTATTTAAATTAACATAAATCTATTTTGTTTTTTTTTTAATATCACATATATATTTATATATAAAGTTTTAATCAGAATGAATAGTTAATGTAGTCGGGTTAAGACTTCTTATAAATATATAATTAATTAGAACCCCTATAGTAGTCTTTGAGGATTTGTTTCAAACTTACCATCCAATGGCTTAGAAAATATTTTTATATAACAATAAAACAAGTCTAAATTTAAGAGAATGCTTGGTCACATAATAAAAACTTAAAATGAAGATAATATGACATCTGAAAATTAAATCGAGTTCAGATTTATACAAAAGATTCTATATATTATTTTCTTATATAGAGTTACTACATCACTCATCGGACCATTAAATTTCTTGAAATTAGACTGAGAATTTGCTGTTTGGGCAAATTTTTCTAGTTTTCTTAACTTTTCCTGAATTTATTATTTATTTTTGGATTTTATATTATTTTCCTTTGTTTAGGAATTTTGATTTTATTTCCTAGTCTAAATTAGTTTTTTCTAGCCTATAAAACGTTTTGTAAACATCTTTAAAGGCATATTTGATCAAATTGATATTTCAGAAATAAAATAAAGTTTTATAATTCTTTATGTTTAGGGATTTTTATTTTTTTTCCTAGTTTAAATCGGTTTTTCTAATCTATAAAAGACATTACAAACCTCTTTAGAATATAAATTTTATCAAATTGATATTTTTTTTAAAAAAATAGATTTCTTTGTGTTTTCACTTCAATTTCATCTACTTTTTATCTTTCAATACATGTTATCATGTTGTTGTGCTTCCATCTGCATTAATAACCTACTGCTTGATAGAACCTTTCCTCCCACCTATTTTTGTTAGAACTGCCTGGAATGCTCACCATTTATGGCATGTGGAAGCAAAGAAATTAAAAGTGCATGCAACAATGACATTCCCCGGTGTGACTTATTGTGTATTTATTTTTGTGTTTAAAAGGTATTTTAAAGAATTTTTAGAATGTATTTTGCTTTAAATTATTTTTTTTAATTTTGGATTGTTTTGATGTGTTGAAGTTAAATATAAATTTTAAAAAATAAAATAAATTAAAAATATTATTTTAATAAATTTATAAATAAAAAATATTTTAAAAAATAATTATTACCATAATTTCAAGCACTATCTTAATTAAATGCATCCGTTAACTTGTCCACCGAATATTGTATAAAACTTCAGTTATTTGTATGGGAGGATGTATCTTCAAGTCCTAATTTTGCTCTAATCTATATAAGCAATTGGTTATTTATTTGATTTTTCGTGTAATCTTATTTTAACATATGTTTGTGCTAATGGTAAGCTTTTATAATTTATTTATTTATTTATTTATCAAAATTAATTTTAAAAAATAATTATTACTACAATTTCAAATATATATTTGTGTCGTATGATAAGCTCTTTCTATTTTTATTTTTATTTTTCATCAAAGCTATTTCATTAACGAGAAAATTATAAACGTTTCAAAAGAATAAGCAAAGCTCAGCTCAGCTTGGTCGTGCTTTGGCCTTGGATGTCAAGTCTCATGATTTAGGTTTACATTTAGATTTATTTGTTATTACTTCTTTTTTTCCTAGCTCATGAATAAAAAAATCTTAATTTTCTTCTTTATTAAAGTACCTTGAAGATGTAAGTAATTTATATTTATATTGGTTTTAGTTTAATACCTTTTTGTTTTAGGCATAATAATTTACTTTGTATGGCTTAGGAGACATTCTAGGAAATTGTTTTAATTTAATTTCAGATTTAAGTACATTGCTTTGATTTATGAGTTACATGCTATTTAATTTTTAATTATCATACTTTCAATTTAAACTAAACAATTATCATCTAAAATATCACAAGCAAGAATTGTGCTAGCCTCTTGCATATGTTTTGCAGTGGTACCTCAATTTCTCCACGTTTCAGATTTTGATCCTTGGATCTTTAATTCTTTATTTTTTATTCATTTCAATCTTTTATCTCTTTATTTCTTTCAATTTCATCCCATATTATATTAAAACAGTTTCTCAATTTCTCTACATTTTTCAATCTAGTCCTTAGCTTTTTAATTTCAGTTATTTAGCTAATTTCAATCCTTTTATCGCCATTTCTTTACAATCTCATCCCTAATTGCATTTTATTGTCCTTGCATTTTGCTACCTCTTCTAACCCGGTTCTTGTTTTGTTAATTTTTAATTATCCAGCCAATTCCAACCATTTTCTCTCAATTTCTTTTTAATCTCATCTCTAATTGCAATATTTTCTTTATCTTTTTTTTTTTGAAATATTTTTTCATTTTTTTTATTGATTTTTGTCTTTTGCCTTTTGACTTTTTTTTAGGAAGGTTAAAAATTAAGTTATAACAAGTATATTGCCATTCTTATAATTAATGGTGTTTTTCATTATGTGCGCTTTCCAAGAGTAAAATACTAAAACAACAAAACTTAGAATAAAAGACAATTTGTCTATAAGGAAAAAACTTAGCTTCATTCAATTTTGTTCTAATATATATAAGTTAACAAATTTGATAGTTTTTACAAAAATAACAATTTTAAATACAATTTTATATCAAAATTCATTAAAGAAAAACTTATTATTCCATTGTTTTTGTTCATGCCCCATCGTCAAGACAACCATCTTATACACTAAGGTAAAATCATAACCATTAATTAAATCTAGCAAACCTCCATTAAAATAAAATAAAAACAAATATTCAAGATAAGATTGATTTATTTTCTTACGAACAAAACCCTATATGTTTTTCATTTATTTTTATTTTTCTACACAGGCAAATATGTCCCATGCAAGGATATCAACTAAGACACTTGCTTAGAACGTAATAATTAACTAATAAAATATAATAAAAGCACTTAATTGATTTTTGTAAATTCAGAAATTCAAATAGCAATACAGAAACTCAAATAAACAAAAATAAAAGTATAAACACTCAATTAAAAATAAATTTATAAATATTCGCTCAAAATATCATTTGTCAATTTAATTCATTAAAAAATTAAAAATTGAAACACTCAATGATTAAAAATATATACACCAATATAGATAAAAAGATTAACAATTCAGACACTAAATACATAATTAACTCCATATGAAAGCCAAAGAAAAAGAATGTAAACAAAGCAGAGGAGAGAAAGGACGATTTCAAAGTCAAAACATTAACGAGTTAGAATAGAAAAGTTTTTCTTCAAATTTAATGGATAATCATTTAATTTTTATATTGAGTAACCATTTAATAAGTAATAAAGATCTTTTTTTTTCTCTAATTTATGTTTCCCGTCTCTGAAACATTTTGTAATAAAGAAGCTTCTCTGATAATACCTGTTTTTCTATATAAAAAAATATAATTTTTTTTAGTTGTTAGGCCCAAGCTCGTTGGAATTCCAGTTCAAAAATGCAGCCCAAATATGCCATTAACCCGGTTTGTCCTATCCTACCTTGACACATCTTTTTATGTAATTTTTGGATTCTCATGAGCAACATACACTCATAGAGTAGAGTGTATATTCTAGGCTATAAAAGCCAACAAAAACCAAGCATGTTATTTTTAGGTTATAAAAGGCAATCATGTCATTCCAGATCAAGTCAAAGCTAGTCATGTCATTTTAGACCATCAAATCGAGCCAATCATTATAGTTCATAAAAACAAGTCAAAACCAATCATGTCATTTTAGGCCTAGGTCATAAATTATTTTTCTTTATACATACATTTCTCTTGTATTTTGTTTTTCATATACATTATACTTCTCTTACACTTATTAACATAGAAAGTATTTTTTTTATGGTTGGACCTGCTTTTTTAAAGTACTTTTTGTTTGAAAAGGCATTAATTTGATATTTTTAGATGTTTTTTTATAGTTTTTATGTGTTAATGTCTAAAATTTAAAAATTATCTGAAAAAATTATCATTTTAATGCATTTTCATTTAAAAAGCACTCTATATTGCATGGCCATACACACATTTAAGCATCGGAGGGTCTCATGTTTCAACACAACACTTATTTTGCATGAAAACTTGTAGATTCATGGTCAAACCCAGTTACATTACTAAAAATCTAAAAGGTATGTCCATTTCATTGTGCCCAATATACTGCTCATCATCTCATTGTGAATTTACTTTTCAAAATTTGGCCTTTTTTTTTCAAATTGATCCTCAAATTTATTTTATTGAGCAATTGCATCCTTTTAGGCTAAATTCAAAGGAAATTGAATCAAATTTGTTAACTAAGAACAAAATTAAAAGATCAGGGACTAGATTAGAAAAGGCGCCACAAATGGATGATGATTTCAAAGTTCACAAAAAAAATTTAATTAAGTCCTCACACTTTAAAAAATATACATTTTATATCCCTTGATATTTTTTCAATTGAATTTTGATATAAAATTTTATTTTTCTTATATTTTTATCCTTTGTTTGAGATATGAGAAAGAGAGGTAGTTGGATTCTGGTGATAGAGAGAGAGAAACATCGTTGACGCTGATTTCAATCACCAAAACAATTGATTTTTGTGTCAAATGATTCCATTTGATTATCAGAGTTCATATTATGTGTTTTTTTTTTTTTTGCCCTTAAAGTGCCTAAAAATAGATGTAAGCTTGAGAAGATTTTTGGTTTCAGGACGAGTTTTTGGGTTTTTTAGGCCATTGATAGGTTTAAGATGTTTCAGATCAAAATGGGTTGAAAACTAGGTTTTTGAGTAAAAAAATCATCAACCCTGATTTTCTAGCCATCATAGCGGCCGGAATCTGGGCAAAATTAGACAACGTATCGTCTGTTTTTTTTTTTAATAAAAAAATAGGATGAACAACATGTTACTTGCTTTAGTTGCAATAAAAAAAGAGCTCAAGCCCGTGACTCCTAACAAAATGGGACAGGATCATCGCCTAGCCTTTTTTTTTTAAAAAAAAAAAAAGTTATTTTGTTTCTAATTGTTTTTTAGATTAATGTTTTTTATATTTTTTTTCAAAATTATTCTTTTATTTATATTTAAATTAATACACATTTTCTTCTTCTTTTTATTTTGTTTATATAGTTTTTTTTTTAAATGATAGTTATTTTATATGTGTTTAATTTTTGAAGAGATTATTTTAATTCATTTATAATTCTTTTTATGTTTTATATAAATAAAAACTATTTTTTGGATAATATTTATAATATGTGTAATATAATATTTTTTTTATTTTATTCAATCAATTTCATATGTATATATTTCTATTATTGTTTAATTAAATGAAAGTTTGATTTTGATAAACAAAGTCTTTCAAAGTACCTAGATAAAAAGCTTGTAATGGTGTCAAATATTTTAATCAATGTAATTTTATTAATTTATTATTTTTGTCTCTATATTATTAATAACCTTTTATTTTATTTTATTTTTCAACCGACATGGTTCTGAACCATCAATGAAATAGCTAGTTAATCGATGTAGAACACAGCCGTGGAAAATTCAATTTTGTCTAAAGTTTCCGACTTCATCATTCGAGAAAGTAAATACTAAAATCCAACATTCACGAACAAAAAGTACACAATTTAAGACTGGCCAAACAGTAATTAACGAAAATTCGAAATAGAAAAAAGAAAATTACAGCAGCAAAGCACAGGAATGGCTAGTCCGAGTGGTCTTTGCGACACGTGGGAATACTAAATACAGCTTTGAGATCACATGCATCTGCTTAGCTTTCAATTAGGGTGCCCCTATCATCAAGTAGCTGAGTGTGTATATATATTGTGTGGGCCCATGTTTTCTGCTGTTTGGATACGGAAACGTGACCACCCCACGCTCTGTATAAAGACTCCCTGACTCGTGACTGATCGATCATCTATCTCAATCTGGAGCGACAAGAATGACGTGTCCTATACGATATAATGTAGCAATTTTTAAAATACTACTGCCCTACCGTATACGTAGACACGTTTACCCACTCATTTGCTCATTATTCTCTCTACGTACCACCATTCCATTTTGTGCATCTCAAAGAGCAATCTGCTAGTATTCAACGGAAATGTTTGCCATTTCGTTGTTTTGTTATTTTTTAAATTTATTTTATTTTAAATTAAATTTTTTTAATAAATTTAGATCATTTTAATATATTAATATCAAAAATAAATTAAAAAATATTATTTTAATATATTTTTAAACAAAAAATACTTTAAAACATTATATCTATTACCCATAGATATTGATATTTTAAAAAATAAAATATATGACACACACATATGTATGTATGTATGTATGTATGTGGGGGTTAGGATCCTATGTATATATCAAAAGATTCCATCCATATAATAAATAAATATTTAAATAATTTTCTTAGGATCGAAATAGAGAAAAAATTGTTCCAGAGGCACCAAAACCGGTAAGGTGCCTCAGAAATTGGCACTAGGTGTTATGCTTCTTTGGCATCCTTTTCTTTTGTCTCCTTTTTTTTCCCTTTAGTGAGAAAGAAGACACCTAATTAAAAAACAGAGCTTTTTCTCCCTGCTAAAAATGATAACTTTGAAGTCATCAGCCACAAATGTTGATTCGATTGTAACTCTCTATAATCAACTTTACAAATCCTAAGAATAGGAAGAATCATGGATGTTAGCTTTGCATCAAATTAATGTACATGATAAAATCAACAAGTTTTGTTTTGTTTTGTTTTTTTTTTAATTTTAAGAAAACAAAAACCAGATGATAACTCAATATCTTTAAGCTTAGGTATATATAGGTTTGATAATATGTTAGATCCATTATTTATTTGGTTAGCTAAATGCTGAGCTCACATGTATATATAAATATTTTCTGCACCGAGGCTTTTGGTCCAGTGGTCTTGGCAGGGTTTTCCTGCCTTTGCATCCTGGGTTCAAGTCTTAGCGTGTACGCCTGTCATCCCCGCAGTGCCTTACTTGTCTACTGGGCTTCAGGGTATTCAGTGAGTCCGGGGATTAGTCGTAGTGCGCATAAACTGGCCTGAACAGCCCCGGTTATAAATTTTATTTTTCTTTGATAAAGTTAGAGATATTTTTCTGTCTGATAAAAAAATGTTGGAATATGATCAAGAAAAGATGAGGATGAATTATAAAGACCTGTTGGATCCTTAGAAGAGAGGGTTTTAAATCTTTGTTTTCTACTATATATTTATTTTTAGAGTCTCTTTAAAATATCATTGTACTTTTTTCAAAAAAAAAAAAACTTACTTAAACATTAGAGAGTCCTCGAATTTATCAAAGAGTACTTTTTGCAAGTACTAGACACTAGTCATTTTGGCTAGAAATAATATATCGGATTTTCAAAACCAATAAATTAATTGATTATCCAACAAATAAGCCTTGTTCTCAAACAATTTTGATTTTTTTATAACTATAAACATTACCGGGTTAATTGATGAATTATCTCTATATAACATGAAATAGGATACCAAGTTGTTGTTTAGAGAAGAGGCATTTGATTGCAATAGGGCATGCAATTTTCCTTCCGGGGATGGGAAATTAAGGATTGTTTATTCAAAGGGAAATTCCCCTATAGCTTTCACCTAGCACTTATTCGTGTATTTGAGCCTTTGTACAAAGATGCATCATTTCTATATCCTTTTTGCCAAATATAATGTAAAAGGGCAAGCCAATCCGAAGTGAAAGCCAAGCTCTCAAAGTTTCATTTCTCCGACCAAACCCACATGAAAATTGAGAGAAAAAAAAGCAAAACAACATCAATTTAGGTACATGATTTGGATAATGAAAGGCCCAAATGGGAGATTCCTCTATTCTCGTTCTTGAGACTGGCTATCTTGTCTAGGGTCTCCATCATGTAAGAGCCTTGACAAGGAGTGTGCATAATATGTGCACCCATTGGTGAGACATCTAGGTTGGTGGCACGATAAATCCAAGTGGGAAAAACCATAAGAAAAAAACAGATTGGTCAGCATGTTTGGGAGAAAAAGAAAGCCGGAAAAACAAAAAGAGCTTAGAACAGGAAAAAGGAAAAAAAAGAAAGAAAGCGATATGAGAGAAAGAGGAAAAGATGGAAAAAAAGAAGAAAACACACACACACACACACAGCAACTCCTCTCTCTTTCACCCCCTCCCTCTAGTGATGGCGTGGTTTGCTTTTGCTTTTTCTCTCGACAGGAATCTTTGAAAATCGAAAGGCATCCTACGAGAAGTCGAGAACAAGAACAAAGGGAAAATTAAAAGAAAAAAGAAAAAGAATTAGCATTTGGGCACCTCCAAATCCTCAGTAGCTTCTCTTTGATGTGCAGGAGGTGATATGGCTGCAAGTTTAGGATTTATTTCATCGCAGGTTCGAGATTTATTAAAAACCTTAAACACATGATCAACCATGTACTGAGATATTCATGGCTATTAGTCCTTGGTCTGATCCAGGATAAAGTTTTTAATGGCAGCTTTCGATTCAAATTTGTCAGTGTTGTTTATTGATTTTTTAAAAAAAGTTTATAAAATAAGATTTTATGTGGGATTGTCGCTCGACATCTTCATTATTGAATTTAAGTTTCATAATTCAATTTTACTATTTTACTATTAAGAAGATAGTATTTCTTCACTGTTTTTAAGACAACATAAAACTAAAAATAACAGAGATGAAGATCACTTGGCATGTATTATTTAATGTTCTGATTTAAATTTTTATATTTTATTTTAAAATTATTTCATATATAAATTTATGTTATATTTATGTCTCTTCAATTACACATGTTTATTTTTCTCTTTTTTTTTTATCTATTTTTTTGTTTTAGAACATTAACTAAACACTGCCAAACTTTCTAAGTTTTTTTTTTTCTTTTCAAATTATTATTTTTTAGTATATTAAACAAATTAAGCTTGCATTACCATTGTTTGACTTAAAACATGTAACATTTATTTTTTAGAATTTATCCGTTCGAGTTCTACAAACCTGAAGGCCACTAAAAGCTTACATGATTGTTAACTTCAGGGTCCGTAAGATTAGTCGAGGTACACGCAAGCTAACTCCAACATCTATATTAAAAAAAATTGTAGCATTTCATGCTAATAAATCCCATTTTTTCATCTATTATGTTACAATTGACATTGATAAGTCAAATTCAACCATAAAACTTAACAATCTTGACATTAACAAGGTTGTATTGTCTAAGCATAGGCTCATATGAA
>Ga0307518_10001149_pt1 | contig 19875 bp, 28 predicted proteins | sample 25_EM_MG_FD_203889 | JGI IMG/M metagenome (GOLD analysis project Ga0307518, IMG submission 203889) | Populus trichocarpa ectomycorrhiza microbial communities from riparian zone in the Pacific Northwest, United States - 25_EM | ecosystem: Host-associated > Plants > Roots > Unclassified | place...
AAAAAAAAGGATATAACCCTCTTGATATATAGTATAACATGCTCTATGTACGACTACTTGGCTTGGATTGAAGTGTTGCGTGTTGTAGTTAGTGTTTTGCATCTCCGTGTCATTTTGCAATACTGGTCAAGTGATAGTAATAAATATATAGTTGTTTGCTACTCACTCTCTTGCAGCACCCAAACTATCACCCGCCAGTTGTGCTCGAGACAAATGCCCATTTCTACGTTTGAAAACCTCCTCTCGTCTATAAAGCAATCCCCAGATGGGTGGTCTCCAGATCGTGAAAAGGTAGACGAAATATCAACTATCAGTTAAATTGCAGTCCCGCAGGGTCACCTTCATATGAACAGGTTCTGCTGGACCCTTTCACTTATGTTGCTTCAAATCCAGGGAAAGATATCCGCGGAACGCTGATTGTCGCGTTCGATCTGTGGCTAAACGTTCCCAAGACAAAGCTGAATGTGATCGCCCAGGTGGTAGACATGGTGCACAACGCGTCTCTCATGTTCGACCAACTTTAGTCCCAGGGCTAAATCATTGCAGTCTGATAATTAACTCGTCTACGCAGGCTCGACGACATAGAAGATGATTCTGAGTTACGAAGGGGGAAACCAGCCACTCACAAGGTGTATGGTATCCCTCAGACGATAAACTCTGCCACCTACGCTCTTTGGGTTGCTTACCAACGATTGTCATCGATCCGGCCATCCGCTACGGATGGAGTCGGGGGAAAGCACAGTCCCCTGTGCGATGACGCATTAGACCAGATCTTTACAGGTATACCATAGGAGATCCTCCCTTAACAAGTCCTTTCATATCTGTTTTCAGAGGAACTCTTGCGTCTGCACCGTGGTCAAGGGCTAGATATGCACTGGCGCGATTCCTTTACTTGTCCGACTGAGGACGAATATATCGAGATGGCACGCGGTAGTGAGCAGAATGAAATTGTTTTTGTGATGCTACTAACCTCGCTGCGTCCAGAGGCAAGCAGTGTATTACGCCTTTCAGTCAGACTCATGATGGCGTTCTCAACAAATACCAACATGTAAGTCCACCGACGTACCAAGTTCATGTTATCCCAATTCAATAGCGAAGGGACCTGGTTTACTTGAGCGATCTTATCGGAGTTTTTGGTCAAATTCGAGACGACTACATGAACTTGCAAAGCAAAGAGGTCAATGATGTCTCTGGCACGATATCAAAGCTCTGAAACGATCCAATGGTCGTAGTACACAGATACCAAAGGCCTTGCAGACGACATTTCGGAAGGAAAATTCTCATTCCCTATCATCCACGGTATTCAAGAGAACCCCGACAGTACGGTGATACTGGGTATGTACATCAGTTGCTAATAAGACAATGACTGGCATTATGTAAACAAACTCCAGACATCCTCAAGCAGAAGCCAAAGACGCCAAGCTTAAAACATCAAGCAATTGCGTATCTCAAGGACGTCACGCACTCCTTCGACTACACTCTTCGCGTGATGCAGTTGTTGGAGGTGCAAATTCGCGATGAGATACTTAAGTTGGGAGGAAACCCAGTGCTGGAGGCATTGATAGATAAACTGCACCAATGATAGCGCATAGGTCGTTCGATAGATGCCTTGTTATTCATCACAGGTGGAAAAATGGGCTTGCCACTCTGAAATAAACAGACGAAACTCGGTTTTGACGCGAATTTACTACAGTTTTGCGAGCCACTCACAGTTGGAAGACTCTGAGACGTCATCGTCACCAAAAAAATCGTCCCCAGAAGCATCTTCGATCTGTTGTTGTTTCGAAGGACTCTTTCCACGGTCTGTCATACCTATACCTTTTCGTGGTAATCCTGACATTCTCTCCCACTTTGGTTTCTCGAGATCATGCTCTGACTCCAAGCTGAGCTCTCCGCGCCGCATTTTCGACCGTATCAATTCTCGTATTTTCGAACGTTCATCATCATCATCCGTGGGTTTGATTGGTGCAGGTAGCACATTTGAGTTCCGCACTTCAGGGGGGAAAAGTGAGATATATTTCCTTGTCTTGGGATAGTGCTATGCAAGTAGTCAGCATCAAAACTATTAAGACAGATCGCTTCGACTATACCAGAATATAGTTCAGGTCTACTCTAAGATCAAACAAAGTTGACTCTAGCTCCTTAGTATTTTCTGCGGCTTTTATGTTACGTTTCGTCTGGTTAATTTTCCGAACCACCTTTTGTCGTTCTTGGTAGAACTTACGTGAACGAGGAGTGCAGACGAGCCAGATAGGAATACACACCAAAAAACTTGACCTTGTGATATTTGACCGCCATCGCACGCTCTTGACGTGCATTTTGAGCCTTGATGAGATCGGCTTCGAGTGCCTTTATTTTCCGCTCGGTTTCAACCCGAACATTTGCAGCTAGATTCTCTTTGGCAAGAAGCCTTCTGGCCTGTCTCAACGATGACTTGATTTTCTGTACGCCTGGAACAGTATCCTCTGAAGGTGCATATCTTGCCACTTTGCCAGGATATGGATGATGTCTGTCCTTCTGGCGGGATTTCCTTGAGGTTTGTTTGGCTTTGCCAGGTTCCATTGGGTAAGAGTCTGTTCCTCTGGGGATTTGAGAGAGGTGCATAAGCCTGGCTGCAACACTGAGACTAGGGTTAGTGCTTAGCTCGATGGGGTTAGGATTCCTTGGGTTTGGCACCGAGCCTAGGGTTAGGGTCCGATTTGACTCTCACTTTGACAAAATATATCCTTGATCGATGATCATCATAACTCCTCGTCATGCGGAATCTAGCACAGATTGCGGTACAAGTAGTCTCATTAGACGCGGACGCCGTAGGACAATTCTCGAGCGTACCACCGGAAGGTCCTGCAGCGACCCTCTCCGCGACTGCATTCGATATTGATCGGGATATCACGTTCGCTGCCACCGAATGTAGTGGTGAAATTCTCGTTTGGAAGGCTTCGGCCAATCAGCTTTTTTCTCTTGAGGAGCCGTCGTTCAGCTTTTGTGGATCATATGTTACACCGGAGCCTCGTATTGCAAGTCTCAGGGTCCTCGCTGAAACCAGTCGATTAGCGTTGATAACGCACGCAGGAGATATTGTTGTCTGGGAGCTTGGCGATTCTGGGGAATTCAATGTGGATGATCTTCTGTCTCTCACCATCCAGCACTAACCACCTCACCAATCACAGAGCGACCCTGATGTTCAAGGAACGGTGGACACAGGAATCCTTGCTGCATGTTGGAGTCCAGACGATACCCTCCTGACACTAACTACGAGTACGTTAACCAGCGGTTTACAAAATATGAATATTGACAATATGGTACATTTAGATGAAAATGTGATTTTGATGACCTCAACGTTCGATGTTCTATCAGAGCTGCCTTTGGAAACGAGCGAATTTGGCGAGGGTTCGTACTAGTGCCCATTCACGTCTTGGCTTTTCATGATTTCTGCACAGATGCCCCTATCGACGTTGGGTGGGGTGCCAAAGAAACTCAGTTCCATGGTTCTATCGGCCGTTCACACCTCAACGCCGAGGTACATACGAATGACGAAGAAAATAGCGTCAGTGATGATGGATTGCCCCGTATCACTTGGCGTGGCGACGGTGCCTACTTTGCCGTTTCCACGTGCTCTTCTCAGCCTCAGTCACACCGAGTTATTCGAGTGTATTCGCACGAGGGGCGTCTTCAGTCTACGTCTGAACCGGTATCTGGTCTGGAGGCCAGTGTGGCATGGAGACCAAATGGAGGGTTAATAGCTTCTTCACAAATGGAGGTCCGATTGGGTCCCCATGATACTCGCAAAAGTGGAAAATATGACGTTGTATTCTTCGAGCGGAATGGCCTCCGCCATGGCGAGTTCAGTTTGCGCCGCCCGCAAGTAAGAGACGATTCGTTTTGCAGAGTTAAAGATCTTTTGTGGTCTCCCGATTCAGCTATACTTGCGGTGTGGCTGGAGGACACAAAGGGCGATACAGTGCAATTATGGACAACAGGCAATTATCATTGGTACGTACTTTAATAAACTTTCCTCTGTCCCTGACAGCGAATGATGAGGTATGCAGGTATCTAAAGCAGGAGATATATCCCCCTGGTACTGATCACTTTACAACTGTTGTATGGCACCCAGAACAGGCCTTGCAGCTTGTTATGGCGACCCCTTGTATGTATCTCCGTTACTCGGGGGAACCACTTCGCGAGGACTCACTATCTTCGAGCTCAGTTGACTTTCCAGACATACGTATGGGATACTTGCGCCGGTGCACATGATACAGGTTGTGTAGGTGTTGTTGACGGAGGTAACTTCTCGTGACATTATTTGGAAAAGAAACTTACAACACGTGGTAAATAGATCATGTCTTCCTCACCCCTTTCCGCACGCAGAATGTGCCTCCTCCAATGTCATCATATCAGCTGCATGCATGTCGTCGTATCTCCACAGATACTGACGCGTCCTTATCATCTACGCCTTCTTTGCGAAGCGCCCCGATTCATATATCTCTCTCGCCCTCGAAAGATGTATTAGCAGCCGTGTGGAGAAATGGGGATGTTGCTGTTTGGTCTCTGCATACCCGCATTGGACCTGGGAATGGGAAGGTAATGGATCCTACACTGCTATGGTCGACAGAGTTGGAGGACCAAGGCAAATCATGGAAACAGATTTCTGTTTCTGTGACTGACGAGGAGACAATCTTGCGAGTGGCTGTGCTCTGTTCTTTGGAGAAAGGCTTCGACCAGGCAATTATCCATGAAGTCCGACTTTCCACAACGGGCGAACTGTCTGTCGTCGGTGATGATAGCTGGGTGGCTAATTTTCAGGGGAAGAATGGTCGTCTTTTGTCAAGTTTAGAGCGGGCACCACCATTTTGGCAGTCTTCTGACGGACAAATATTCAACGGTTTGTATCTTACGCAACCTGTTGACGCCTGTTCCTAATGTCTTATTCTTTCAGTCGATTGTGTTCAAGATGCGTGCATACAACTCTGCAAATTCCCAGAATTTTGCTATTGGGCTATGAGTTTTACAGCCCAGTCACGGCATCTATTTGTCGCTCTTTCCAGTACGGGGAAGCTCTATTGCGCTGCCGAAGGCTCGAAACCAGCACTGCTGGTTAAGAATGCGAGTTCATTCACGGTTGCCTCGGGTTTTGTATTGTTCACCACACATGCTCACGAAGTGCATTTCACTCCCGTTTTAACGATAGTAGACCATCTGGATGCCCAGACCCTGGCGGACGATGATGTGTCTATCATTGCTACAGACTCCTCGCAGAAACGTCGGATTGAACGTGGATCAAGAATTGTGACTGTGGTGCCGAGCATGATGAGCCTCATCCTACAAATGCCGAGAGGCAATCTTGAGACCATCAACCCACGGCCTTTAGTGATGGAGGTTGTGAAAAGTGATCTCGATGCGTCAGTGCTCTTTGCATACGATTTGTTACTTGCTGAAAGGCTTGCAGGGGTCAATGGAAAAAGGCCTTTTCAGCCTGTCGCAAGCACCGAATAGATCTGAGTATCATTGTGGAACACAACCAGGGAGTGTTCTTAGCTAGCGTCCCTGCATTCGTCGAGCAAGTCCGAGATGTTGATTCCATTAATTTATTTTTAACTAGTATCGGGTACGTTTCTCCTAGTCCTTGGGTTTCCACTTACTTGAACTGTCATTAGGCGAAGTCAGTTATCCTCGAAAACCATCATTGATGTATGCGATGTCATTCGATGTGAACTTGAGACCAAGGATCTCAGCAAGTACGTTAACTCGATCCTGACTGCATATGTGGTGAAGACACCGCCGGATTGTGAGGCTGGGCTTGCACTATTACTACGACTGCGAGGTATGTGTCATCCCTTATCATTATTTGAAACTCACACAAATCCCTTCAATTTGAAGAGCTCCATCCAGACTTGGTCGAAGATGCTGTCAAGTATACCATTTTTCTGGTGGATGCCGACCAACTGTTCGACACCGCACTGGGAATGTATGACTTCTCCTTGGTCCTTTTGGTTGCGCAACATGCGCAAAAGGTTTGGGCTTCGTTCTAGATCCCATGCAGTCTGCTTGACCTCTGTATACAGGACCCGAGGGAATATCTTCCCTTCCTTCGTGAACTGAGGGCGCTTCCAGTGTACTATCAACGCTTTAGAATCGACGACCACCTGCGAAGATACAATAAAGCGCTTTCAAACCTCAATCTTGCTGGTCAGGAAAATACTGAAAAACTTGTGCATGGGGCTGATTGGCCTTAGATGCCACCTACTTTCAAGAAGCGCTTGATTATATCGAGCGCCATCAACTTTACAGGCCGGGGCTCGAAATCTGGAAGGGTACGGAACGATATCCGGTAGGGTGCTCTTGGCTTATCTGAGGCGAATTCCCGTTGAATGGGGCTATGAAGGCCGTACTTGGCATATATGGTAACTGGCTCTTCGAGAGGCGTGAATACAGACAAGCAGCCCTGGGTAAGTGGGTAATGTGCTGGCCATATCCACCGCGTTCACATCGGTGGTAGTCTTCGTTGAGGCGTCCGATTTCCGCAAGGCAATGATAGCTCACGAAAGAGCTCTGGAGTGGCAGGAGCTCTTCGAATTATGTGTAAAAGAAGCGCTTTCGGAGGACGAGGTCAAGGAGATTGCATATCGCATTGCTGGTTCGTCTCCCACCCGATCCTGAGCGAATGATTCTGACTTTTGCAATAGACGAATTGTCGTCGAAGAAGCGGTTCTCTGAAGCTGCAAGAGTACTCTTAGATTATGCATGTGACGACAATCAGGCCGTCATAGCACTTGTGCAAGGAAATGAATTCTCTGAGGCCCGGAGAATTGTAAGACTCCCCCGGAACTGTGGAAGACGTGCACTTACGTACCTGTGTATAGATGTCCCTGCGCGCGATTCCACAGTTACTCGAAGATGTGGTCGTGCCTGGAACGCTGGAGATGAAGGCACAACTCAGCGAAGACCTTCTTGAGATGCGTGAACAATTGAGCAAGCAAGTTGCCCGCGTTAAGGAACTGCGCATTAAGAAAGCACTGGAGCCCGGTGATTTTTCTTATCCATTCTCCGCTTCTGTGCCTCCTAATGACCATCCTTCTGTTGGAAGATGCCTTCTATGGCGCTGAAGATACCAGCCTGCATAATGTCGATGTGATGACGGATGTTTCCATGGCACCGACTGCATTTACCAGGTATACGGTTGCCCCGTCAGCGGCATCGAAAGCGTCCAAGTAGGTGGCTCGCGCCATGTGGAAAGTAATAAAAAACTGAAACTGTTTATATCTTTGCAGACGCAGCTCAAAGACGAAACGTAAAATGGAGCGCAAGGTCGGATCAGGTCGCAAAGGCACGGTGGACGAAGAAGAGTATCTTCTCAAATCGGTCACCAAACTTGTCTCTCGCTGGACTGCAACACAACGTAAGATTTCGGGGCCCTCAGGTTGCACCCGCCCTGACCATTTCTGCGATCTTCTAGGGGAAGGGAAAAAGCTATTGCCACACCTACTCCGGCTCTCCGAACAGCATCGGTCAGGGGGCCGTGCTCTTCAGCAAGATATGGAATCCTTTGAGAAGGAGCTCACTGATGCCATCGACGAAATGTGGACGAGGCCGGCGACTTCTGACAAGCAGACTCTGCTAGACTCATGGGCCAGCCGCATGCTAGAAAAGGAAAAAGAAGGGAGGATTGATCCCTTGGACCGTGTGCCGAAACCGGACATCGAAACGAGTGATTGGGGGATCAAATTGTTGCGCGCCCATGACTGAGACCAACAGAATGTACAGTGAATGCAGTCTCCAAGTACTTACATAAATATAGGCACGAGACAAACAGCAATACAAAGGTTAAGTTTTGGGGTCCAAGATTATTGTACAGGGCAGCTAGTACAGAGAGCGGCGACCGATAGATGTGAGAATAGATGCGCAATGCGTATGGTATGGTATGATCGGGTAATGGTGAATGAGTGTAGCCAGAGTGGTTGCATGGAAGGTATGGAGGACTCCTAGAAAGCCAATACGTATTTGGAATATTCAAACCTCATTGTCAGCGTCATAGATATCTGTGCGGGAAAAAAGATTAGCATAACAGCATAGCGTCACATCCATCACCGCAACTCACCGATCGGCGATTTAAAACCTCGGATCTGCGAGAAATTACATTTTTTTTATAAAAAAAAAAGGACCCGACGAAGTGGATAACGGTACTTACATATGGATGCAAGCCAGGTGAATCCGAATGCGATCCCACAAGACCCTTGAGGCGCTCGTCAAAGAGGTACGGTGCAGATGACCTGTTTGCGCCAGACGCTTCCGCGCGATGTGGGTCCCACACTCGCATGCGTACGTGACCGTCATACGAATGTGGACGAGGGGGATTCGATGGGTCCTCAGGCTCGTAGTCCGGTGATGCGTCTTGATGGGAATCTACAGACGAGCTGGGTGTTGGGTGTAGCGAATGCTTGGCAACAACGGCGCATTCGGGGTAGTGGACAGGTACGTGCCGGAACTCTGTGGAAGGTGATACGGGTGTCTTTACACCTGTAACGGCAGAGGATGTTATGGTATAACCCAGCTCCGTAATCAACGAACGAGGGAAAAAAACCTGTTGCAAGGCACGTCGGCCATGGCGAAGATTCACAAACTGACTATCACTCACAAGAAGGGTTATGCCAGATGATACGAAGCAGCTAACTCCTCCGAGAATTAAAAGAAAGTCTAGATTTCTTTTCAGCGATATAAAGCCGCGGTGCGTTTCATACCCGTACCTGACCAAAATCTTGGGGATAGCCGAGGATGTCAATGCCGCGCAGATAAGCACAATTCAACGATCCACTTACGCACTCAAGTTGACTGGGTGTAAGCCTTGGATGCCGTCGATGCCCAGCGTGAGCAGTGGAATCGTGAAAAGGAAGCGAAAGATAACACGAGCACACTAATTCGGCGTTCAGCGGATCGAGTTGACGATCATGTGAATGCCACTGACGTTTAGTTGGTAGGAATAAACGAGCCGGACGATGATATTTGGCGCAGCACCGTCATCCTTTACCCTACGGATGAACGCAGGAAATCGTACGAGCACGAAGATAAAGCTGAGGGTCTCGATTGTAGATGCTGACGATCCAACGGAAAGTATCCAAGCGAGACACTGCGATGGGATTATGAAGAATCATTTATGTTAGAGAAATGTACACTTACCGAGTCGAGATGTTTCCTCGTTACAAGGGCTGTCAGCGGCATCCCGAGTATGGCAACCATAGAGCCTAACGGCGACGGCAGTGAGCAGATTCTTTGTGAGAAGAGGAGGGAAATGGTGATACCATAGAGCCAAAGTTTGAATTCCCAACTGTCGAACCATATACGCGTTCGCGGACCTTGGTTTTGTAGGAAGAGCCAAAAAGTCAATTCTGTAAGGCGACGGTGAGATCCCGAGACCGCCCACTGTGTGGTGAACTTGCCTTCTAAATGAGTGATTCTGAAAAGCGATTAGAACAAGAATGAACGTGACACACAAGGTAAACCAGTCACCTACAGTTCGCATGCCCACGCCACGCTGAATAGGAAGAGTAACGGTAGTATCCATTTTCTGTGCGGGTGGGAGTACATCTCCAGAGGCCTCGAGGTCACTGGTGGGCAATGTCAGATAGGCTTGGGGAAATCCGCTATAACGACTCACAAGTGCCTCCCGGGAGGATAAGGTAGCCTGCAGTGATGTCAGACAGTAGGTACAAGGTATCAGATAAGACGGAAGAGTCACCTTCTTTGAATTTGAATAGGGTGAACGCAGCACCGAACAGGACTAACAGCGTGAGAGTTGTTATGTATGTGTACTGGGGAGGATGGTTGCTCGTTCTCATAAGGTCGTAGGTGGGGGAGGAATGGAACTGACGGTCATGACACGCTTGAATGCGCCTGGGCGCCTGCTGGCCTCGCTCCATCGCAGACACTTGAATCGATCGTAGTTCCAGAGGTGAAAGATGAGGAAGCAATAGAACTGTGGTGGTCAGGCTGCTTGATTTGGGACCGAGAGAGTGAGACACCCACCAGACAGGACAGCACGGACCACAGAAGGAACGCGGTGGGCGATCCACCAGCCATGGCTTTCGCAGAGGGAGAGGGGGAAAAGAAGGAGCGAACTTCGGCGAGGGACGAAAAGCCAGACTGCGAGCGGAGAAATATATACTCAAGGAAAAAAAGTCTTCCCACTGGAACCAGCGGCGGTTTTACTCTCGGGAAGGTACACAGGTCCACCCATGAACTCTTCTTTTTTTTTTTACGGCAAGATGCGAACATCGTCATCATCCCGGGCACTTTGTACTCGTCAACACTTGGCCCTCGAGTTTTCGACCAGTTCGCTTTACCGTTGGAATGCAGAATGACCCGATCGCATATTGAGCTTGCTAATGTACATACTCGATTACCAATCCGCCATTCTTCGAAGCAGTGGTAATGGACTGCCTCACTCGCACGCTCGCCCATGTTTTACAAAATTTCTGGAGAGTCGTCCGAAGGCGAAGTCGACTAACATGAGCCTTATGTTATTAGTCGACTTCGCCTTCGGATATCTGGGAGGCTCCCGGATCTTTGTGATCCGGCATCTCAACACTCCGTAAAATGCACTCGCCGAGGTCCGTCCCCAGGCCGAGTTTCCGGCTGTGTGGATGGTCGTCGATTCCTCCATTCTCTGCCCAACTGCTCAACGCCATGGTCATGCTTTGGCATCAGCCAAGGGTGGCGCTTCTTAGACTGGTCATATTAATTCTCTGCCCTAGAACCTTCTGGGTTCTGTTCTCCGTCCACGCGGCCGCCTAACTTTCCAGCAAGATGGCAACAGCAATGCGCGAACACCGGATCCCGCCTATCCTTCTGTTATCCATTCCAGGCAGGAAGCCGTTGTTTGTGGTCTCCATCATCACTGATCACTACATAACATCATTCACGCCACTGCAGGGTATCAAGTAGCCTTTCTCATCCCTATGTCCAGGGTCGTTTCGTAGCCAAACCTTGTCCCCCCCCCTTCGTTTTTGTGTTTGTGTCAACCAACCGAGGGTGGCAAAATATATTCTGCCCTATCACTTGGCTGTCTTCTCTCCATTTTTGTGGCCCTGGTCACAATTAACTTAAACTAACCCTGTCCATATTTGCTCCACCATCACACCGACCCGACCTTTACTTATCACGTTTGGGTTCAAATCTGATTGTCATTGGGCGAATCGCGGAGCGGTTGTTTCATATACAACGTCCCTTATCTGTTAAAAACAAAAGGACTGCCATTCCAATACCCTGCCCCTAAACTCCATCGGTACCCTGTATCTATGTGGTGGTCTAAATGTACCCAGCGCAGCTGCATCATATTCCGTTCATTCTAGTGTGTACGGTTGCCATGAAACTGCTCGGCGGGGCTTGTGAGGGACATTACAATGTTTCACCACGTGGAATAAATATCATTTGCGCCTCGCAATCAATTAGTTGAATTAGATTCCAGGTCGAGTAAAGATTGGTTGGAAGCTCATTACATACCGTAAGTTACATGCTAGACTCGTATGTCACTTTGACTGATCCAAGTATAGAAACATCAAACAACTTCGACATTGCCCCGTTATAACTTAGCACGCACTAGCAGAATATATAGTAGTTTTGAGGTGATCTCGGTAGGTCGGGGCCGTCGGATATGATAGCTCAAGCGCTCAGGGTTAGATAGTGGCTCCCTGCAAGTTGGCATTCCGAGCTGTTTCACGAGTGCCAGCAGTGCGTGTTTCATTGAATCGCATCTCTGAACGGCGACGTATGCACACAAAGCTCTTAACCTCTGAGGTGAGTTCAATCTCGTGTACTCTAATTTTTGTCCTCGGCCCTCGGTGGATGGATCTGCTGCGGCAGAGCCGCATCAATGATAGTAGTATCAGCAAGACTTTCACACGAATAGTCTCCTGTCAACGTTGTCAAATGTCAGGGGAAGCAGCCTTTCGGGAGCTTCCTTTCACTGGCCACAATTGGCCGAAGCGATGCACACCAATTACTCACCCCACGCTGGGGGACCCTACAAAAGACGAGTCCATTCCAAAAGTCATGAGATCCGTTAAACTTTCGTCAAGCCCTTTGGAATGGTGGTGCGTACCGTGTCGAATCCTCAGGCAATAATCACACAATTGCGCTCGTGTTAATACCAAATTTTTCATGCAGTTCTGCATTTCAAGTCCTCGGGTGAACTTATCTCTAACGTCGTCTTTCCGAGCACTCCAAGGCAGGCACGGAATTTCATTGTTGGGTGGCATTTAATTGATCATGCGGGTTATTTTCTTGGTCTACAACTTTTCCGGTTGTTCACTTTTTGAGTGCTCAGTGGAACATTCGGGCGGGTCCGATCGGACCGGATGCATTGACGTCATACGTAGGAGTGGGCGCTGTAAAGGCCTATGACGCAGATTTGCCGTCCTTACAGCCTACCAGGATGAGCACCCTCCGTTTCATTACTCGTTTGTCTACACGTTCGTCGCGGCTCGGTAACCCGACCACGTCGCCGCCTGTGCGCCGACTGGCAACTTCGACAAGCCCCCTTTCAGAGGCCTCTCACGCCCAGACACTTCTCCAAGACAAAAAACATGGTCTAGGCTTCATTCGCTCGAATCCGCGGACAGCCAAGCCCCGGAAACTGGGCGTGACAGAGATTCGAGGGCCGTATTACTCTGCTTACGGAAAGAGGCACCTGCAAGATCTCCTTGAAACAATGGGGTATCACATCGATGGCTTCAAGTTCGCAGGCGGTTCGTTTTCGCTGTTACCTGAACGTGCGCTGGCGGAGATGATCGAGCTAGCACATGAGTATGATGTTTATGTTTCGACGGTAAGTAGTATATACACCAAAGAGACAAAATCTGACCACTTAATAAAATGAATTGTATGCAGGGAGGCTTTATTGAGCATGTGTTAACCCACCCCGATGTGTTCACCGTGGTGGACAAGTACCTGAAAAAATGTAAGGATTTAGGGTACGTACATCGCACTGCCCTCTGACCTGTACCTTGAATGACGGTCATCTCTTCAGTTTCGACGTCGTAGAACTTTCATCCGGTTTCCTCTCGTTCCCACCAAACGACTGGCTGCGCCTTATCGAAAAGGTCCACAGCCACGGGTTGACCGCAAAACCAGAACTCGGGATCCAGTTCGGTGCAGGGGGTGACACCGCCGCCAAGGAACTCGAAGCCGCGGGGAAAAGTGATCCATTCAAGGTCGTGAGTCTCGGCAAGAAACTCCTCGACGTGGGAGTGGAGAGGCTCATGATCGAGAGCGAGGGGATCACGGAGAACGTCTATGAATGGCGCACGGATGTCATCCAAGCCATCCTCAAGGAACTTCCGATGGAGCGGGTCATGTTCGAAGCTGCTGATCCCAAGGTCTTCAACTGGTATATTAGGGAATTTGGTATTGACGTGAATTTGTTTGTGGATCACAGCCAGATAGTGCAGCTGACGTGTCTGAGGAGTGGGATTTGGGGTATGGCCGATACGTTTGGAAAGGTGGTCAGTTATCGCCGGGAGGGGAATATGAAGTGACGTGGGGAGGTGCCTTGTATACTTTGTCTCCCTACGTTCCGTTACTTTACATTAGTTTCCGCTTGCAAAATTGTGTCTGTGAACTCGCAGGATGCTCAAGTATGCGGCGAGCACGGGTCGACTGTAAGTTACGGCTGGCCAAGAGATTGGCGTGAGCTTCGGTCAAAAGGTTGTCGCAAGATTAGTACATAACGCTGTCACGGATTGAATATGATAGACTGCGGGAAACTGGTCGGGTTACCTTTGATATAACCCTGAGTGGTAGCAATGTTCTCAGGAGCTCCATAGCGCCCAGCTAACGGATCTAGCAGAGCACCCATGGTTGTCACAGGGACGAACCTGCATGACGGGCAGCTGGTGTTAGTAACAAAGTATGTACCAGACAAATGAATTTTGAAGTTTTCCTCTCACCCAACAGTCACTGATCTGGACAGCGCATGTACAGTCAAGTGGCACCCATGACTACGGAGTCCGGACACGGACGCGAACATTTCTATTCACAACTGCTACCGCCAGTCTGAGGCAGAGACTTCGTCCTCCATCAGACGAGGAAGATAGGCTCAGCCGTCTGTGTAGCTATCACTGTAGAGGCAGAGAACGCGATATAACGCAATGAGAGCGTGGCGACAATACGGTATAAGCAATAGCATGCTATGCCCAACGGTGGGGATACAACAAGCGTGAAGGACTACAAGAATGAACTCACAGAAAAGCTATACACAAATGGCGGCCGAGCCCACTATGTACAAGGTGAATTCGACCTGCTGAGGAGTGACTAGTGATGCATGAGTACAATTGAGGCGGAGTGACACACTAGTGCATCCGAATACAGGACAAGGTTGGTCCCATTTATAATAATTTATATCTCAGAGCAATCGCCAGTCATCCGTCCGCTCACCATTGGACTGACACCTGGTATCGTTTCGATATTTTCCGGACTGTGTCCGACGCTTTTCATCTGTCTTGTACATTTTTCACTCCCATTCATCCTATCATTTCATTTTCCGCGTCCGGAACGCCTTTTGGAATTCGGTTTTTTTTTTCGAGGTTACATGGCTCTCTCACTTAAAGCCGAGCTCGAAATATGGGCTGCTGCCCTCAAAGCGTACGATGAGCAGGACTTCCTTAAATCACTAGGATTATTCTCGGTGAGTAGCGCCGTTTACTCGGTCCTCGTATCTGGGCAGTCCTGACCTCTACCACCGGTGATTGCGGCCATCAGCGGATCGCTGACTCGTCCAAGATTCTAACTAATATGGCTCTCATATATGCTACCATCGGCGAACATGAAATTGCAGTCGAGCACTTCAATTCTGCCACTAGCCTTGACAAATTTCTCGCTATCGCGTATGCTGCTCTCCCAGCCTTGTGGCGTTCGCGCTCTAACCACATCTTCTCTGTGCAGACACTTCCAATGCGGCGTGTCTAATTTTCTTCTCGGTCGTTACAATGCTGCGTATGCAAACTTCGAAGATGCCTTTCTCTATTTGCGGGGGAATCCAGCTATGTATGTATTGCATGATAACTTGCCACCTCCGTTCACATCTGTTTTTCGGGACATAGAAATTATGAACAGCTGGGCCTGAAGTTTAAACTCTTCACTGCCGAAGTCCTGTTCAACCGGGGTCTCTCCCAGATATATCTGGGTTACAATCAGGAGGGTATGAATGACCTGAAACAGGCCAGAAATGTGAAAGTGACAGAGGAACACAACGTCATCGACGAGGCGATACGTGATCGGGGGGAAAGGTACACGGTGTTTAGCATCGTATGTCCATTCTCTTTGTGCCTTCCGGCTTGGTGATACTTATACTTTCTATTCTAGCCCGTTGGGATACTATATCGGCCCTCTGAAAACAAGCTTAAGAATTCTAAGGCAAAGGATTACCTTGGCAAAGCTGTACGCTACCTGTTTTTCATTTCTAAATCTTGCATCTCAAGTTCATGGATACATTGGGGTTAATGCAGAAATTGGTGGCTGCAAGCGACGTTAACGATGCGTACACAGAGTTCTCTGGGGTCACAAAACTCAAACAACAATCTGACACTCAAGCCGATGCTTCCCCCAATTCTAATCCTAATGCAGATCGTAAGGGTGCTGGTTGCCCTGCATTGAACCGGAGTGCTACTGCGCCTACACAACGTGCGTCCTAGTCTACCTGTATTTATTTGGACTAACGAACACTTCCTGCAATGCAGGAACTACGTCCCTCGAATCCACCCTACCCCTGGAACGTTCCAAGACGACAAACGACATTCCCCAAACCCAAGATCGTGAGCGTGGACGTCCTCCCGCTCTTCGTTACGTCGCTCTACCAACTCTCCAGTTTCCCCTTCCGCCCACGTCTACGCCTCGTTCATCACCAACCTCCAAATCCTCTCGGACAGAGGATTTAGAATCTACAGCTCAACTGCAGTCACAGCAAATGCAGGCTCCGTCTCCGCTTTCTGCCTCTCAGCCATTCCAACAACCCCCACGGCCACCGGCCCGTCCTGCACAACTCACACAGCCAATTCTACCGCCAGCACATTTGCTCGCTTCTCGCCGTTCCCAATCTGTTTCTCACACACCATCTAGAGGGACGAAGGCGAACATGGGTGGGGGCAGAGCTGCAGGCACAGGTTTGGTAAGAAGTAATACGTCGACTGGGGTGATGAAGGGGAGCAACTCGGGGCTATTTAAGCAGGGAATTGGGGTGGGGATGGTGGGCGGGTCGGATAGGAATGATGTTCTGCGTTCACCTTTGCAGGACCAACCACGTAAGTGTCCCTTCATCTTTTTCGGGTGGCTTTTCCCCTAGTACTTGAGGTGCTGATGGCCTCAAATGCCCTTGACCTTCACTGATTAGAGTGTTTGCTGCTTTCTCCTGGATCTCGCTTCTGAGCGTTGCTGACACCCCTCACGCAGAACCCACGCCTGCATCCGCCCGTTTTGCAGAATTCTATGACGACTACGTCGGCGCATATACTGATGATCCAGGCTCGCTTGCATACGCAGGGGTGGGCAGTGGCAGAGGTAGCTCCCGGAGTCCGCCAAGCGTGTCTCGGAGTGGCACGGTCCGCAGCCAACAGACTGGTTTGCCTGGTTTGCCCGTTAACGGGTCCATGGGTAGTTGGGACTACGCCTATCGGAACGGGCTCTCCGATGGGCGCACTGTGGTCGCGGATGTTCCACAGGATATTTGTACTATTCGGGTCAAGGTTTGTTGAACGCATCTTTTACATGCTCTGCTCCGTTATCTGATTTTACTTTTTCTCGCCGTTTCTCGACAGTTGTATTACCAGGGTGAAGTCCGAGGCATGACGTTACCCGCAAGCACGCTCCTTTCTGCATTCAGCGCCCGTGTGGCCACCAAGTTTGGGGTGGCTATTGAGGCATTGAAGTTGAGATTTGTGGATGAGGACGGTGTGAAGATCAGTTTACGAGATGAAGAGGACTGGGGCCTCGCAATGGAAACCGCCACTGGTGGTCGGAGCAGTAAAACCGGAGTGGAAGGTCGACTAGAAGTATGGTGTGAGGAGATATGATACAACGGCAGGGTCGCCCACGGCAGGACGCGTTGGCGCAAGACGTACCGGGTCCAAAATTTTTTCATCTGTTTTACTCACTGGGCATTGTGTGTTTTCTTGTCAGTATATACTGTGCAAGTGATTTGTACGCATAGTAACACTTTTACTGTAACGATTAGCTTAACTTTCGTTTTATATCGATCGATAGCATCGCTGGAACTATGACAATGCACGAACAGCATACTTATGTACAAACCATTCTCTTAGCTGGCAGCAAGCCTTGCATTTAGCACCTTGCTTGCACCATCATCTTTATGCATCATGCTCTTTCATGGACTTCGCCCAGTCTAAAAGGAGCTCGATGTCTACATCGTCGGTGGGTAGACGTAAACAAACTTTATGCTTTGCATCTGATGTAAAGCCCGAATTCAACCCACCTGGTCACTGTATATTTGAAATGGTTGGTATGGGTGCTTTACGATCACACCCAACGGTTAAGTAACATGAATCGGAGAGGGTAGAAAATAGTGCAAGGTGATTGTTAATCGATAATCAGTGAATAACGTGAAGCTAACGAAACGAAGCATGCAGCATGATCAAAGTACTGGTGGGAATGTTAAGTGGAGATCGTGCACTTCCGAGGCGTTGTAGTCCCCATTATTATTAATTACACCCGCGGACAGTAGCCATGGTTGAGCGGTTGCAATACCTTTCTCTATGCATAAAATCAATACCATCCCGTCACGATCACGAATCCGCAAAGTTACATACGTACAATGTATAGCGTGGCGGTATCGCCTGGGGCTTGCGTTTAGCCAGTGATATTGGGAGTACAACTCGGAACAAATGGTGCCACCGGGGAGATGCTCCGTGATATATTCGAAGACAAGATAGACACAGATCGAAGGTTGCCAATCTGAAAGGGCCTACACAAGAAACGGCCTGCGCAGTTGATCAAACGTGAAATATTGGAGTTTGCTGCCATTAGAGTCGTGTAGACTCGTGGAATCTTAACAAGATGCACCTAATAAGGTCACCTATGGCTCTAACCTCTGGCACGTGACCAAAAAAGGCTGCCCTAAACCAAGCAAACGTGATAAATACTTGCCACCGAAGCGGTCGCTTTTCCTTAGTGCGGCGACACGGCCCAAATTTCCCCATGTTGCTCATGGCTGCATACGTTTCACGCGGTCGTTTCGAGTGTCAGGCCGTGTCTAGAGTAACTCAAACGTCTCAGCACCTTGTCGCGTCTTCTGGCCCCAGAAGGGACTCTTGAAGAGGAGATGGGTCGGTGGTTTGTACATCATTAGCTTCTTTGTGCACTCGCATTTTATTATTGCAATAAACTAGCTGAACGTACTCCTGCATCACAATCACTGCCCAGACATTGAGTTGAACTTGACGCGGCTACCATGGTAGTGCTACATATGCTATCAATGTTCGATGGTAATGTGCAAAAAAACTTAAAAAGTGAAAGGGGAAGCACAAAGTTTCCTCGGATACCTTGATGAAAATCCTACCAGAAGAGAGCAGAAGTAACTGCATACCACTTCATTCCCCTATCATCGTCATCCCATCCCGTTCTTGCAGACCTTTCTCATCGTAGCCCTTGTTTTCTCTCCAAGTGTTGAGCGCTGATACCTAACTCCGTGGCCTTTCTTGGATCCACAGGAGCTATTTCAGGAACCATCCGTTGCCTCGCATCGCCTACAACTTTCTCGACCACTCCTCGGAAATGCAAATTGCTTGTGCGCGGCGAGCTTGCCATCTGGCGCCCAAGAACTCCTTTTGCAGCAGCCGAACAAGTGGTACTGGTGAGCAATGGTCATTGTGGGGCGGTTCGCTGTCACCGATGAGCATTGACACCTTTGGGACCTGCTGGCGGTCCTCGGATTGAGTGAAAGACGCGAAAGCAGGCAATGGCGTTTCTTGAATACGAGAGCTCATGAGGTTCAAGTCAGGCGCCTCGTCAGCGCGAAGGTGCATGAGAAAGTCGGCGAGGCAATATTCACCAGGGTGTCTGCCACTTCTTGATTCTCGCCTTGTGCGTAGAAATAGACGAGTGAGAACTATGATTCCAGATCGGCGGAGAAGCCAAAAGTATCGAACAGGCGAATGACGACGAAGGCACCCAAGTAGTCCCACGCGTGATAAACGTCCGTAGAGCTGACTGAAATGCGGAAGGTGTAGAACGCCCCTCAATCGGGTCTGCTGGAGATGACACTTCAGCATGTCCCAAGATCGACGACATATCGTCGCTGAGCATACCTTATCCGAGTCTGGTCCATCAGCCTCACCGCACGCAGAACTATTTTGAATGTGACATCATTGGGTATTAAATGCTCACAGCGGCGTTGCATGAGTACACGGTACAGTTCAAAGGTCTCCTGATTGCACTGCTCTTTGGCATTGACACGCATTGGCGTGGATTGGAGAAGCGCCCGCTACCCACACATCCTCCAGCACAGATCGGAGCGCAGGCGTATTCCGCGCATGAGCGCATCTATCATTTCTGCATAAGGGGTCGGTCACCAGCGGTCTTGCAGCTGTCCTCGAAAGCATGTAGCACTCAAGCTACGGGTCGCATGTTGATAGAGACAACCTCGTCAATATGAGACCTGGGCAAGTGCTCGCTTCCATCTGCCTGGCGGACATGTGGGCTTGCGCTGTATCTTTAACGAGTGTTACAGGTGCATTCTTGACAGTAAACATAAAGTAGAGAAGGTGCATGAAGGTTTGGGTGTCATAAACGTCGTCTGCGAACTGACGTTTGGGGGGATCGAGAGCACCTTTTTCAAAGAGTCGATGGGTTTTAATGCTGTCGTCCTGGCACGGAGGG
>Ga0307518_10001150_pt1 | contig 19874 bp, 25 predicted proteins | sample 25_EM_MG_FD_203889 | JGI IMG/M metagenome (GOLD analysis project Ga0307518, IMG submission 203889) | Populus trichocarpa ectomycorrhiza microbial communities from riparian zone in the Pacific Northwest, United States - 25_EM | ecosystem: Host-associated > Plants > Roots > Unclassified | place...
AGTCAATGAAACTATGATGTATGTAGTCTAGTTTACTTATTCCGGTGTCAAGAAATTGGGGAGGTGGAGCGCTACCTATCATTATGCATGGGATGTCCATTATGCACAAGTGGTCACATGATAGTAGTACGAATTTGTGGAGCCTTCACAATAACGACGACAAGCGGCCAATGAATGACATGCAATCTTCCGTATAATTTGACAGCTAGATGGCATGTCTCACTCTCACATGCCACAGATCCTTTAAAAGTTAGCCATGACAAAGTGGTAATAGCGGGGAAAGCTGCGTTATCTCCATCACTTAAGTGGACTGTAGGAGGTAGGTTTCCATTTTACACCGCAGCGACTATACCACCAACCAGGCTGACTAGAATGCAGTGTAAGCCCAAGAAAAAATGGTTGCGCTGCGTACGTTGGTCGCCTTGGGTATTGGGTTGTTGATCACCCCTGCGACTGCCAATGGTGCGGCAACTCCAGCTAGGCGAACTGACCTACTCTCGAGATCTGTGTGGTGCGATGGGTTCTGGAATGGGTGTGGCAAACAGTGTCCCCCCCAAGCTTCGCACTTTGAGACCCGCAGATCTTGTACGATCAACAACCAAAAAGCATACGAGTATTGGTGCTGCAATGGTTCATGATGGTACTTTCATGCCAGACGCTATGGGTGGGTGATGCTTTGGTTCCAATTCGTGCGGTTGACAACGTTGTACGCGTCAATTCAGCGCGACTGGCATTGTCCGTCGAGGGCCGTGACGTGCGCTGCAAACTCTTTCGTCATTCCTTGGGTTGACTCCAACCAAGTTAACCTTTCTTTTTCTCTCGAATGTATTATATGATGAATTCCTCACCTGAAAATGTGATACTAGCACCCAATGGGCGTTGCAAACGATCGCGATCAGTGTTCATTGTTCGAACACACTGAGAAATCCGGCGTTGTTGGCCAACTAATCTTGCGCAGGATTTATGAACTATATAATACAAAAAGAACGTTGACAAGGTGAGATAAAGACGTGCAACGGCAACGAGTATGTAGCCAGTGGTATGGGGGGAATGCAAGAAGATGGATGATAACGAAAAATGCGACCGACGAGAGGAGTGGGCTCAAAACGTGCTTGCCCATGCTTCGAGGTCGAAGGTAGACACCCGCGCTTGTTCTACCCAAGGATGTTTCTTCGGGAAATGAATAGGTATGAAGTAGGTTATCAAAGCGGGCGCCACTTACCAGAAGATCCTTTGGTGTTTTTCGCGCATCGGGATCTTTAAGCAGACAGCTGTCTACAAAATCTTCTGCTTCTTTTGGGAACCGTCCCTCAGAAGTCAAACGGGGGGCAGGTTCATTGACGATATGTTGAAGTAGCTCCAGAATGCTCATCATCATGCCACCTCCCTGTAGGCTCACACCCTTACTTTTCCTTCGATCCTTCTTCACATTCTTGTCTTTCTCCTTTGGGCGTATTGCGATCGAGTTCGGGGATAGTGTCCCCTCCAAGTCCGATAAGTCTGAATCATCTGGATCCGATTCCGAGAAGGGAAAGCGTCCCAAAGCCAATTCTATTAGGGATATACCAAGGGACCAGACATCAGACTTGACAGTATATTGCGCGCCTTGAATACGTTCAGGCTGCGTAACACTTGAAAATGAAACAGCGAGGCAGTGGAACAGAACATACGCTCATATACGTGGACGTGCCCACAAAGGTATCCGCTATGGAGTTGATGAGCTCTCCGGAAACGCCAAAGTCGCATATCTTGATTTGTCCCTGAGAGTTAAACAAGATATTTGATGGTTTGATATCTGATGGATTCCAATGTGAGAGTAAAGGCGTAAAGAGGCACATGATCCATACCACGGTGTATGATGCGATGCACGTCATAGAGGTAGGTCAGCCCCTCTAGCACAGCCAGTGCAACTTTCCCAACCACGTCGATGTCGATAGCCCCAATTCTCTTATAGATGCCATCGAGAGACCCTTTGTCCATAAACTCCATGCAGATGCATATGTTGGGGTCGGACAAGAAGGCACCAAAGAACGAGATGATGTACGGGGAGTGACAGTCATGCATAATGTGAAGTTCACGCAAGATCTGCTTCCGTACTGATGGTTTCGCGTCTATGAGGACGATCTGATCAACAGTCGACGAATAAATGTCAGCAGACAATGAGATGAGGTTGATGGTACTCGCCTTCTTGGCCATGATCATTTTAGAAGGGATGTGTTCCACCTTTTTAACGCTCCCTCCATTACCCTGGCCGAGCTCCTGCAAATCCTTGAGGTCTTCATTGCGGAGGTCAAAACGCGTCTCCGCGTTCATATCCAGGTTTGCGAGGGTATTTGATAGAGTAGCATGATACGTATTCCGACGCGAGGACGCTGCACCTGTCCCCGATGCAGATAACAGACCATTTGCAACTGGTGGACATCCGTCAGTATCGTTGGCTGCAGGTGTCTGACCAAGTTTTGGGGCGTTCAACGTCATGGGTGGCGGCCGTTTCTTGCTTTTGGCCACGGTTGTTGTTGGCGCGACTCTGGTCGGCACTGGTTCAGGGTCTTTGGGCGTTGCAGAGAGAGAAACGTCCAGCTGAAGTGCTTTGAAGTTGCGTTTCTTGCGGATTGGGGTTGCCATTGCCATTGCGAGCCAGTGCAGTCGATCTCAGTGGGTACAGGTTCAATGCTGGGACCTGGGAGAGGAAATCCGCTGCAGGGAAGCCAGACGTCGAATACAAGAGGTTGATTGCCGTACTTACCACTGATATAGTATTATGTAATGCCAAGGTCCCGCCATCAACTTCAACTGCCAGCACTTCCGATAAGTTTTTTAGAACTTGAGGGCAGCACGCAGCACTCGGTTGCTATCTCGGAGGAAGCTGAGAGTCATATCAAGGCTGGCTCGGACGCCCGTGAAGGTTTGAACTCTATATTTCGGTTCGGTTCCTCGTGCGCGGCCAATCACACTGAGACTCTTATTCCGTCGCGGACATTCAGTCGGTTCACATGAAAAATCTGACGACCGTAGTCAAGGAGGTTAACTGTACTCTTCTGGGAGATACTAGGTATCGTAACTTTGACTTCGAAGCGGCTTGCTCAATAATCATCAAACATATCAGGTTCTGTGAGTCCGCCATCGGTTGTTACAGCATGAGTGCAACATGCCACACAGCCTGCCCGTTAGACGTGCACAGCCAGAGTTGAATTAAATTTTAATGGCTTGCCAAATTGCCATTTGGCGTCATATGTAGGTACATAACTTGTTGAAATTTTACGAGCCAATAGACCTCCATAGGCTGATCGCCTCCACACTCAGATATATCCTAAGGATTCCCTGGAAGTATTTCTCAAGTCAACCGGAGTCTCAGGTGTTTACATTCCCGCCACACAAAATGCTAACCATGCCATCCTGGACATTCCCTAGCAATCCCACTCCCTGAAAGCATGGTTCCCGCAGCTCGTCACCCTCGCTATTAACCCATATGGTGACCAGTACCCTGATAACGGCGCCACAAAGGAGTTCGTGCTCCAGGCGGCGGGCTTGGTGGCGGCGGGCTCCAAAGACCGTCACGTTGTTCTTCGCTGGATCAGCGAGACATACTTAGATGGGAATTACTACATTCAGCTTATCCACCTCTTCGGCGGACGTGGGGGTCAGTGTCTTTTTCTTGTGAATTTTGAAGCAATCCTCCGTACCGACTATCTTGACAGATTGCAGTTCGTCGGACTGTGGAGTCGCAACCTTGTCGATCAAATACCTCCAGTCACCGATTGATGTCGCTAGAACACCCTTCATTTTGTTGTCCCACTACCTGGGTATCCATCGGATGAGACTATGGAAAGCCTTGCGCTATGATTTCATGATAACGGTTGAACACATATGGCCACCACCGACTCATCAGGACTCCCGGCTTTCCACAAAACTGCCACCCTTTGCTGGGATTGACTTGGTCACTGTTTGTGCAGATACATTCACCAAAAATTTAACGAAGACCTGCCTGGCTCGCAGACGCAATCAATAGCTATGGAATTGCCTGGTTGATTTACATGAGTCAATACAGTAAGTACCGTAGGCAGTGTGTGTGGTATGAGTACATTAAACATGCGGCCATAAGCCCCGTCCAGAAGGGCATCCCGGAGCCGCAGACTAATCATACTCAGCATGTGCCTGTGATGTAAGCAACAGAGAATGGAGATTTGAAGGCAAAGAATAACCGACGGAAGCCGATCGACGGATCATAGCGCCATTCCTGTTGGTTCGCCATGAATCTCCTCCTGCTCTGTGTGGTCTAAGTGGTCCTCAACAACAAAAGGCTCTGACAGTTCAGGGACTGGCTCCACCGTCGTGCGTTGCCGTGTCGGCGATGCCACACCATTTGCAGCAGCAGTAGACGCGGCGGACAACGGGGGTGTAGGGCCAGCCGCAGATTCACGTGACGCGACGCTCGCAACGCTCGAACGCGCCCCTGAGAGCCGTGCAGTTCGACTCGTCCACAGCGACTGAATCCCGACACCCCACGAGCTAAGCACGGCTTTCGTGTCTGCAGCAGCCTGCGCCACGCTAGTAGGTCGACTCGAAACTGGAGAGGCACTGGAATCTGGTGATACTTGGCGCGCTACCTCGATCTCTTGCTTGCTAAGTTCGGGTGACTGTATCAGGTCTGCTTCCGACTTGGATACCTCGACGGTGGTGCTTTGTGAAGAGATGTCGGAAGCTATAGACGTAGAACTTGCGATTCGCTGTTGCAAGCGACCACGGACCCCGTCAACAGCTTTGAAGAAATTGGTGGAGCCCGCAGTCAGCGTCCGTGAAATGGCCTCGCGTGTCGGAGCAAGTTGTTGGTCCAGTTTGAGGTCCTGGATACCCTCAGAGAGCCGCAAGCCGATGTCAGCCACTACTGACGGCCTCTCATTACAAGGATGTCTGGTGCTAGTAGGTGAGTAAATTGTAGCGTCAAGTCCAAGTAATCAAGACCGACCGTGGTTCTACAATGTCAAATAACATTGGGTCTGTTGACCGGTTCCATACATCATACGCGTTCGTCTTTGTAAATTCTGATAGCCATACAGCATTAAAGTCCTCAAAGGAATTGACATCTCCAGCTGGCAATATAATGATGAGTTCACCCGCAGTCATTCGTGGGTTGCAGACTTACTAGCCCCAGAGATGATAACACTATTTCCCCTCCCTTTGGTTACGAACTCTCGATATCGTACGCACGCTAAGGCAGCGGAGACGTATTCTTCGAACTAGGTAGGCATCATTCATTGGCACAGTTCTGATATTCCCAGAAATGAGTTGGCCACACCTTGGATCTAAGGTAATCATCGCTACCCTTAAAACTGAACAGAACACAATGTTAGCCAGTTACAATCATTTCAAGAATTTCGTACTGCATTGCAGGTTTTAAGGGGTCACCGTCGTCCCAGGCATCATTGACATCCCGGACTATTTCATCCATCCATCTTCTATCAGCTGCTGTGAGGGCAACCAATCGTTCCAGCCTTGGATTTCTAAATTCGACGGTAGCGGTCTCTGTCTGCGAGGGATATGTTAGGATACGTGCATCGATCTTCACTGACACGAACATTGATAAGCAAATCTATTTCCTTCTGCTGCGTGACGATGGTGTTGGTACTTCCACATAACCAACTCTGAGAATCCTTCAAAAGATCAATCTGTTGAAGGGGAAGATAAGGCTGAAAGAATGCATCCTAGGAAGGATATACACCGCTGGGGTGAATGATAGTATGGCTGTATGAACTAAATGTGGACTACCTTTCCAAACAAGTCCAGTGGTAAGCCCAAGTAAGTCAGCATACTCTTGCGGTCCGAGGTCTTAAGTGAGTTTGGACGGGAAAGTGTAGGCGCTCGCGCTGCCAAAGGCGGCGAGCCACAATCATCCAGAGTCTGTAAAAGACCTGTAAAGAGTTAGGCTGTTGCACCGACTTTGCAAATAACATACTGGGTATAAGGGAGATCAGGGAATACTGATAGGTACAAAGTCTTTCAACCGGGTGGCCAAAAAACATGATCTATATGATATTCAGCTTGGATGTCATGCCAATAATGACTAGGTAAACCTTCTTTTGGAGTATCAAAGCCTTTAGCATTACTAGAGTCTTTTGTCTGAATGCATGGACGAAGGCTCTCCTGCAAACAAGTTACAGTTGTGGTTAACCCCTGAATCAGGTAGAGTCACTTACAAGCTCGTGCCTGGCTAGGCCGTTAGTGCGGACATATACAAGTATATGACCTCGACTGACCAATGTGTAAACCACTCTCTGTGAGCTGGGTACGCAAAGACATTTCCAGGGAATTCCCGAATTCCACCAAAATTTTGGTATCCGAAAAATCTCTGGGTTCATGTCATAGGTAATGCCGAAAGGACCCATCGAAGGCAACGCACCTTTGGTCAAAAAGAGCCCTGGTAACGACTCCCAAACGGTCCCTACCGCTGGTCAGGAAAAGGCCGGGGCGTCAATCTGCCAGTACTCACCGTATGGGACCGAACACTGGTTTGCTGGCCAAGACGACGACTGCCTTCTGTACAATAGACCGAGTCACGTCTACGTCCTTTACAAGTAGAGTTGATGTAGCAATTTGACGGTTACATCTGCATGAAGAGTCAATCCTAGGATATTCGTTTGTCTGCCAACTTACGATATGCCAAATATTGTGCTTGGATTGGGTGTACTTGGTACAAGATGGAAGTAGGAATAGTCTTCCGTTGACTGCACTATAATGAGAACAATCTTGTGTGTTTCGCACGAACACGCACCAGATGAGCACCGTCTGGAAGTGCCAGGAAGGGCAGCATTTTGGCGATTTCTTCATCGTCGAAAACATCTCCTTGGCTAAATTCAATCCGGGGTCCGACCTACCCGTTGTCTAGGCTACGAGGCAAGTCGTGTACGAATGCAAACTCACCAAGTGGTTGAAGTCCACCAACGCAATACCAAGAACTAAGGGACCCTCAGGAGGTTGGAGTAACATGGACTCAGGTCTAGCTTTTTTGGAATAGGACGAATTTGCCGAGGTGAATGATTCCGTGTCGGTTGCTGGGGAAGGGAGTGTAGGCGGATAAGTCATAGACGGAGAATACGATTTTGGCTCATCACAGTGCATTGGAGGGAGCGTTGCAGACGGGGCGGCAGATGTGATGGAGCTTACTCGGCGCGCACTTTGAGAATCGCTCACTTCGTCGGTCTCGGAGTTGAAGTCGATCTCGATGGAGTCACCCTGTGAGTCTCTCCTTGCGAAGAATTCTTGTGCACGCAGGGGTGTCGCGACGGCGTGGAGGGAGCCAGGGGGGGAGCCAAGTGGAATAGACCGCTGAGATGATGTCTCTGAGTCGGCAGGACCGATAGTGCTGCCCTTGTGGGTGCGCTCGTCGTCCAGGTCGATGTCCATGTAGCCATTCTCGAGGTCGACTCTCCCTGTGGGCGACATTCCGCCAGTTGTGTTCGAGCCACCTGCAAATTGTCAGTGTCGACTCTCGAGACAGAAGGTTGAGTCTAACCTAACCGAGTGTCCTCTTCCACGTGACCTCCCCCGGAGCAAGCACGTTCCTGTTTCCGGTGTTCCAGATAGTATGACACTGACAGACCAGCACCTTGAGTGCTGTGCCCCCGCAGACTGGCCTCTCACTGGCCTCTTCCCTCCCCAAGCATGTTCAAGGTGCTCCTTTCGCTGCTCCCCGTCGCCCTTGCCACCCCCCTCTCCTTCCCATGGGGATCGCAGAAGCCTGCTGTGCACTCGTGGGCTCTCCAAGCACCAAAGCCAGAAAATGGCTGGGCTGATCCACGGGTCCTGGGAGGACAGTTTATCGACGTGGGTCTCCCGCTTACAAGCACTGACCCCTAACAATTACCATCCGCAGTTTACGACTCCAAGATACGGTGAACCCTTGAACATAATCATATCAAACCTCTCAGATCCGTTCATTCTCACGGACGAAGGTTTTCGTCAATACTACAAGTTGGTCCTTTCTACCAGCATCACCAGAGACCTGATGTTCATTCCAAAGATCGATCGGGTTCTCCGAGGAGTGCCTTGGCTTGCATTACGGCCACGTCCACAAAGCCAATCTCGGCGACGGCGACAAGAGAAAGTCGGAACATATTTTGGCGCGCCAGCACTACTTCCCCAGGTGGGGTACATGCTGGGAGACCTTAATAGGTGCGTCTGGCTGGTGTCATATCCTCTAGTCCTATCTGAACAGCGGCCATTAGGGGGAAACCATTTCCGCGCCTGGAAACAGAATGGTACAATGGCCGATACTGGTGCTTGGTTCCTTGCGTAAGTTATCATACATGCCGTAAGTCCCTGTGATGTTCACAATTGCCTTTGGAAGTGCATCAAAAGAATATGTTAGTCTCGGTTGGATTCCCTTCCTTCACCTTCTCTTCTAACATTCACACTCTCAGGACTCGACCAGGAACCATATGATCGTCCCGAATGGATACAATATCGGTCGTGACATGCTGGTTGAAAGGGCCTTGGAAGGCAGCAGCTGGAATGATATGTCGTGGGTTGTTGAAATCGAATGGCGCGAGGGTTTGCTCGAAGCAGGTTACAAGGGTTAGTTTCATTTCTTCCTGTGGTGTCTGATCCATGACCCTTATACATCCAGGTATTAACCATGCCATCGCACAAGATGGTCGCGTCGCTATTCTCACAGTTCATCGCGTCTGATTTAGACGTGCTTATTTGTGTGTATTCTCGTCCCCGGGACGCCTCTAGACGATGTATCAGGTATACCCTCTTTAAATGGGTTGCTGTAAACCTCTTATTTATCACCCCTATGCCACTAACTCGTGTATACCTTTTAGATTATGTATGTATACCTCGACTCCTGTAACCATGGGCTTGCAGTTTAACACTGTCTGAGATAGTCTATATTATGGAACATACAACTGCAGATTACACAACAATTGAGAATTGAAACACGAAATGAGGTATCGACATAGAGGTAAGCCTACACAGCAGCGACCAATCACAATACTACTGCTTCATCAACTGATCAGCCTGAACACATTAGGCACGCTTCCTTGTTTTCCAACGAACACAAGAGCTTAGCTTCGGCGAGCTCACGATCCTTCTGGCGCTGCAAAGCAGCAGCGTATTCTGGATCAATCTCTCCATTCCCTTGTGAGGCGGAAGCAAGAGGTTCGCTAGTCGATGAACCCGTAGCAGCACCATTTTCGCTGGTAGAAGGCCCTGCAACCGGGGTCTGCTGAGATACCACGGCAGAAAGAGGAACAGGCGAAGATGGCGCAGGTGATGCAACTGAGACGGAAGCGACCGGCGCTCGCTTGCTAGAACTCTCCTGAGTCTTCGCAGTCTTCAGGATGCTCTGGTCGACTGTGAACTGGATCGCCTGTGCAGCAGGACGAGTACGGAGGTAGTACATTCCGGTCTTGAGACCCTTCTTCCATCCATAGAAGTGCATACTCGTCAGCTGGCCCATCGTCGGCGATTGCAAATGGATGTTAAGACTCTGACTCTGGCAGACAAATGCGCCACGGTCGGCAGCCATGTCGATGACTTTCTTCTGACTGATCTCCCAGACGGTCTTGTAGATGGCCTTGATGTCATCGGGAATACTGGGGATACTAGCTACCGAACCGTTGTGGGCAATAATCATGTTCTTCATCTCGTCGTTCCATAGGCCGCGTTCGACGAGATCCCTCAAAAGCCACGGGCAGACAACCTGGAATTCACCAGCAAGGACTCGGCGGGTGTAGATGTTACTAATTCAACGTTAGCCCTTTTCGTCACACAATCGACAAACGAATTACCTCGTGTAGGGTTCGAAGCACTCGTTAAAGCCAAGAATTTGACTGGTCGAGGCAGTGGGCATTGGTGAGAGAAGCAACGAATTCCTCAATCCAGTTTGGGCGATCTTTTCTTTGAGAGAAGACCAGTCCCAGAGGTCGGTGGGCGTGGCGCCCCACATGTCATACTGAAGGATACCCTTATCGACAGGAGAGCCACGATACGTTTCATACGTGCCATGTTCGGCTGCCAATTCACAGCTTGCCTCGAGGGCGCCGTGGTAAATCGTCTCGAAGATTTGCAGGTTAAGATCCCTTGCCTCAGGAGAGTCAAAAGGCAGCCGCAAGATCATGAAAGCATCCGCGAGCCCCTGTACACCAATCCCGATGGGACGGTGCCGCATGTTAGATGTGCGGGCCTCGGGGACAGGATAATAATTGATGTCGATGACACGGTTGAGGTTTCGAGTAACAACCTTGGTCACGTCATGGAGTTTCTGGAAGTTGTACTTGCCATTCGAGATGAACGTTGGTAGTGCTATGGATGCAAGGTTACAGACAGCGACCTCGTCTGGCGAGGAATACTGGATGATCTCGGTGCAGAGGTTGGAGGACTTGATAGTTCCCAGGTTCTGCTGGTTTGATTTTCCTGGACAAAGGTGAGGCACTGAAGGACGACGTATTCGAACAACATACTGTTGGCCGCGTCCTTATAGACCATGAAAGGGCCACCGGTTTCAACCTGTGCCTCCAGGATTGCATACCACAATTTTTGTGCTGGAATAACGCGACGGGCACGCCCTTCCCTTTCGTACTTCTCATACAAGGCTTCAAATTCCTCGCCCCAGCAGTCGGGCAAGCCCGGAGCTTCATTGGGACAGAATAGCGACCAATTCCCATTGGCCTCCACGCGTTTCATGCTGATGTCATGTCAGGGCATCGCACATGGAAAGAGAAAAAAGACGTACAATAGGTCAGGAATCCAAAGAGCATAGAAGAGATCCCGGGCACGTGCTTCCTCCTTGCCGTGGTTCTTCCGGAGATCAATGAATTCGAAGACATCATTGTGCCATGGTTCAAGGTAGATAGCGAAAGCACCAGGGCGCTTGTTCCCGCCTTGGTCAACGTAGCGCGCTGTGGCATCATATGCACGCAACATCGGAACGATACCATTAGAATACCCGTTGGTACCAGCGATGTACGACCTGAATGCACAAGGGTGAGCGATTTTGGATATGAACATATTCACTCTGGCGCACCCGGTGGCCCGAATGCAATGGATGCTCAAACCAATACCGCCAGCAGTCTTGCTAATCATCGCGCAGCTCTTCAAAGTGTCATAAATACCTTCAATAGAGTCATCTTTCATGCAGACAAGGAAGCACGAGCTAAATTGTCCATGTGGTGTGCCTGCATTGAACAGTGTCGGAGATGCATGGGTAAAGTATCGCTCAGACATCAGGTTATACGTCTCAAGAACGCGTTCGATGTCTTCGCCGTGAATACCAACAGCGACACGCATGATCATGTGTTGTGGGCGCTCGGCAACACGACCGTTTATTCGGAGAAGATATGATCTTTCAAGGGTCTTGAATCCAAAGCTGTGGAGGCTCAATAACAGCGCCAGATCAAAAGGGGGCGACATACAAGTTGTAATTGAAATCACGATCGTAGATGATCGCTGAATCAAGAGTGCTAGCATGCTTGCGCACTATATCGTAGGTCTCGTCTGAGATCATGCCCGCAGGGCGACCATTCTTGGGGTTCACTGCGAAAGCGTCAACGATGAAGTTCAACTTTGACGAATGCAACACACCGTATTCGTACAAATCCTTGATCACTGCAGAGAAATTCTTTTTGGTCTCCTTGTGAAGGTTGGAGATAGCGATACGCGCCGCTAGGACCGCGTAATCAGGGTGCTTTGTCGTCAGGTAAGCAGCAGTTTCGGCGGCAAGATTCTATAGGCGCGGATGTGAATCAGTATGCCAGACAGTAACACGAAACACATACATCTAATTCGACGGTGGTGACACCCTGGTATACACCTGCAATGACCTTCTTCGCAACCCTACGCGAGATCAGCACGTTCTTGGTTCTATAGGGTGGCGACATACTCAATAGGGTCAAGATAGTCGGAGTCGAGGCCATAGCATAGCTTGTTAATTCTGGCAGTGATCTATGGCAGTGTGAGCAGGATGCTTTGTGAAAGAAATGAGACATACCTTGTCGAATTGCACTTTCTCCTTACGCCTAGATCATAGATAATTACAACATGATCGGGACGCGTTCCTGACGAAACACGCACCCATCTGCAGGAAGCAACGATGAGATGCGTGATTAGCCACCATAGAATGATGGTACTGACCTCTCTTGAAGACGTAGGCCATGGTGGGTATTGGGAAGTGACACGGGAAGATGGCAGACAAGTAAAGAAAAGCAGCCAACGCGACGCGCAGATTTTAAGTGGCGTGTTGATGACCAAGAAAAATGTGACCTTCTGTCACAAACACGGTTATCAACGAGGTCACACCGCGTCGCTGTGGACGTGTTGTTTGAGATCGAAGATGCCCAACTCACAGCTTATCCACGGGGGCGATCCTGCATATGCACCACCCGTCATTCGCCCGCCTTCGCCAGCTAGCTCTGTCGGAACAGCGTACCAGGCTGACCAGACATCTCAGTCTGACACAGAGCTAAGCAAGGAGGAGTTTGAGCAAAAATGGCTGGGTAAACTCAATCTCGACGGTCTTGCCATCGAGGAGGACAAATCACGGCCGATCTTGATCGAATCACGTCCCCCAGAGGGCTCTCCAGAAGAAAAACGTATGTACGCAGAAGGCCAGCGTGAAAACAGCTCAATGTTCCCCCAGAGCTTTTTGAGGGCATTCTTCAGGGGCTTCGCTCACGCGTCCAGCAATTGGAAGCAGATGCCGTTTTCCAACAATTACTTATGCGGGGATCTCAGGTCGGACTGGAGAGACCGCCTTCGAATACCAATATCGATTCCTTGATGCGCAGTATGGTACTTGTGCAGACCACACATACTGAAATTTCGGATGGTCCGTGGAACAGGAGACGCGAAGATGGTAACGTAACGTTAAACCACGAAACTACTTTGGTGAAGGGAAAGGATATGGTCTGATCTCCACTACGCGATGATTGCTTGTACTCTAGTTCCACACAAGAACACATTTTACAGACAGCGATCCGACAAGTAACAACACAACGAAGAACATACTTCAATATTCTCCTTCTTGGAAAAAGTCCGGTAACGACTCTTGAATGTTCTTGATTTTGTCGTGGATGGCACGCTTCGCCACCACTTTACATTCCTGGTGCATATAGGTAGCGGTTCCCCACTTGTCAAACTCCTTTGCCATGTGAGTCAACCTCCCAATCACATTCGCCACATCGAGGGAAAGGATTCCATCCGTTCTCGCCTTTTCTTTCCAAAACTCTGACCAGCTTTGCGTGCAAGTGTGCAGGTGCCAGTTAGCCGCACACGAAGGCGCGTGTTCAAAGGATAGCGGAACGGCCCGCAGCCTTTCCCATGTTTTGGAGAGACGATAATACCCGGAAAGGAGACGAAGTCGTTGGGCTGGGCTAACAACAAGACGTTCGAGTCCGCCTGCAGTCTCTTGTATGTCACCCTCAGTGCCAGACTTGCCTTCATCGTCTGGAACAGATAGAAATACACCCCTCTGAAGGATTTCTATGTATGCGAGACCCCGTAGTTCCCTTAGGTCAAGTTCGTCGGAGAGTGACATCGCCAAATAGGAATAGTGCAAAGATGCGGACATGAGCTGACGGAGGAGAGTGACCATCGTGTCCAAGAGTTTTTGGTGGCCACACATCTGAGCTAGTCGTATGAGACGCGATATCTGCATTTTGCTATCATGCAAAACGGATGCTGGTTGGTTGGGCGGGAACGGAAGCCCGGGCGGAATGGTATTGAGTAGCGGTGACGGTTTTCTTTCGATGCACTTTTGGATGGCATCAAGGGCCCAGGATTCTGTCGATTTGAAAGAGTATTTGCTAGCAACTTTTGCAATGTCTATGAGACAGTTGAGGTCAACTTGTGAGGATCGGATCATTGCGATTTCTTGGGGTCTGTACCACGTGAGCTACCGGAATGGTACCAAATCATGCGACTTACAACGCATAAAGCGCCCAGAGAAAGTTGCGGAACTCATTTGCAGTGTCTCCCTGAAGGACGATCGGTCTTGCATCGGAGGTGCCTTCTTCAGGGGCATCGCCTTGAGGGAGGGTGAAAAGAGTGGAAAATGAAGAAGAGTCTCGGGATAGGATACTTCGGTGTACCTAAGGAAATGGTAACTGAGTGGGTCCACGTATGATGGTATATGTAAACTTCTCACATTGAACAATGTATTTCCGACTTGCAGTATACAGCTTCCATCACACATGTAATATTGGTCATCCCTCTGTGGTTCGTCGGACTCCGGTCGAGGATTAGGTGTGGATAGCAAAGACTGAGGCTGATCCATCGTGACAGAGCTGGAGCTACGACGGCGGAAGCGTTTCCTCAGTCGTGATCCCGGGTTTTGAGCTTCAGTGTCGAAGTCGGGTTCGGGAGATGCGAGTGCATCGATTCCTGATGGTACGAATGGTACGATGGCTGCTTCCATTCTGTGGGTGTATCTTGTGTTCTTTCTGCAGTGCCAAGTGTGCGTGTACACAGCGATGGTGGTGGTCCGAAGACACAATTGGGATAGGCTGGCATAGGGACGGAATATTACCTAAATCGGACTGGCAGATTCGCGCCTCCAGCGCGTTCCTTTCATCGCACAAGCCATTACATGCTGTCCTTGACTCTCTGTATCATACTTGGTCCCCCTCATGAAGACCAGTAAAGTCATCCTTTCGGATGGTCCTTGAAGGAGAGCTGTTGTCCTGCCAGTCGGCCGAGACCTGGAAATTGATGACCCGTTTTCTTCCTCTTCCAGGGTTTGGAATAGGGTGATGAGCGATGCTAAGTGACCTCGCATATCAGCTGAATGTTAGAAGGTATAAAATAGCTGTCTCCGGTGGTTGACTCATGCTGAGCACTCTATGTGATAAGATGGTGGCAGTGCGGATGTGACTCTTTCAAGGAACACTATCTTCCTCCAAGTTTCGAGGGTTGCCTACGGAAGGCTACAATGGCTGGCTTACCCCGGTCATTCGGACAGAGGGTCTGACGTCTTACAGTGCACCGAGCATGTCATTGATTCATACTCCTGGTATATAGTAAAGTCCGAGGGACACGGGGAACTGTATACATAAGAGGCGAAGGTAAGTTAGATGTATAGCACACTTTCTCTTACTGTAACTATGGAACTCGCATATATAACGTGTAACACTTCCATGCTACGATCGCGAGAGCGCCTTCCTAGCCTCCTCAGAGGCCTTCCGCGTGCTCGTCACAGATGGCCTAGCAGTACTTGACGGCACAACCTTGATTGACCCCTTGCCTACACTCCCAGGCCGTGCAGCCGCTGCATTGGCAGCAGCAACTCTCAGGAGATTCCCCGTGCTCGGTCGGACAGTCCCGGTAGATGTCCCGGCACGTTCCCGCTCTACGCGCTTTAAGAATGGACTCGGAAGATTTTCCTCGTTCGATAAATCATATTGCACGGGAGGCATCGTGGGAGCCTTTTTGGATATTGTGGCTCCATGTTCTGTTGACTTCGTAATTGCCCCTGCACGTGTGGATGAAGAGGTGAATTCCGATAGCTCGGATGAAGAAGCGGGAAGAGTCGCAGCCTTGTAAAGCAGCGGCCGCGACGAGGCAGAACTTCGGATCGACGGCTTACGCAGGCGGGTTGGGGGTACGCTGGACACAGGCGATGGTTCCCTCGTCGAATTTGATCCATGACTCGATTCTGAGCTCGGTCGTTCCCGTGCCGACGGCGAAGGGGGCAGGACTTCTTCCACTGAATCGCTTTCTTCATCTTCAGCTTCGGCATCAAAATCGAATATCTTTGCGAAGTCGAGCCCAACCTTTGGCGAGTCCACGAACAACTTAGCAAGCTCCGTCGGAGTAGGTGTCGCAAGAGGTTGTCCGGTTTGTGTGAGGATGACGCCCTTCATCGCAGAGGGGGCGCATTCCGGAGGACGAGTGCAATTACGGTTGGTGGGCGTCTCTACGCCTGTCCAACCTCGCGACCGGCGCTTCTCTCGTATCCGACAGTGCTCTTCCGCGAGAGGTGCTAGCAAGTTTTTCACCTCTTCCAATGGCGTCTTCTCCTTGCGGCCTGACCCAGGATGTAGTCATAGTGGACTGACAGCCAAAAGGGAACCTACCTTTGACTTCCTGATCCGACAATGCAGCCAGTTCAACCTCCAAGTCCTTTTGCACGTCATCCAACCTCATCTGTTCTGCCTCCAAGTCCGCCTCTCTTGCTGCAATCCACTTCATTTTCTCTTCAACGGCCGCATTTGCCTCCGTCCTGATATGGTCTTCTCTCACCCTCCACGCCTCAAATATTTCCTGTTCTCTTTGCCGAACAGCGGTCATAATTTCTTCTTCACGCCTTGCCATTGCAGCAGCGACCTCCTCTTCACGTTTGATTACTGCGAGACGCAGCTCCTCCTCTCGTTTCCCTATTGCCTCACGTATCCGTGCATCGAGTTGCAACTGCGCGGTTGAGATGAGTTGTTGTAGGCGTACTATCTCAGCGTCCTTATCACTAAGGAGGGTGGAAATTCTCGCTTCGCGCTCAGCCAGAGCAGCTTCACGTGTAAATATTTCGCGTTCTTTGGCGACGACGGCAGATTTATGGGTTTTTACTGTCGCAAGCCTATAGGCAGCCAGGTTTAAAACGGGCTATATATCATATAAGTATTAAAAAAAACGACCCACATTTTTTCCGCTTCCACGACTTTCGAGATAAGTGCTAGTCTCTCGTGTTGGAGGAGCTGAGTTGCGGACGGTCTCATTGCTGGCTAGGGGACAACAGCTTGGTTGAGTAGTCCCAATAACCAACCTATAATACACACATTTAAATTTAACATCGCCTTGATTACTCCAGACAGCGCTTGGCTGTAACCCCTTGGCAAGGGCGGTATGCGTCCATTCCTACCAAATCGGCATCCGCATCAAAGTGATTGCAGGTTTGCAGTTTTATGACGTACCGAATAAATATGCTGAGCTCAGCATGCGTTTTTGCTTCGTGAAAAGGAGGCTTTAGCGCACAGAGTTCGTATATGAGGCACCCTAGAGACCAAATATCAGATTTCGAATCGTAGGCTTTTTCCTGCATCAGCTCAGGCGACATATAATAAGGTGTCTGTGGGGATCCATGAGAATGTGGGCCGCCTTTCCGGAGTAGGTCACACACCCCAACATAAGTATTTGCAAAACTCGCCTGTGCGAGAGCCTTCGACAGACCGAAGTCACCGAGTTTGACATTGTTTAAATCATCAAGGAAGACTGATTATTACGATGTTGGTTCCTCAAGTATCCTTTCGAGAACAATGTAGGGGCTTACCATTATCTGGTTTCAAATCTCGGTGCAGGATCTGCGGGCGTCGCTCTCTCCCTTCGCCATCTTTGCCCGAACCAGTTGGGTGGTGACAATGCTGCAAGGCTAGCAGAATCTGCATGAAATAATGCCATATTGTGTCCTCGGGAACCAGCCTGTTGTGTTTCTGTGCTTGCTTGATGATGGAGGAAAGGTCACCACCTCCGCAATACTCCATGAGGATGTAGAGGATGCCAGCTTCTCTGTCAACGTGTCTGTCGTGATAGCGTACAATGTGTTCATGATCAAGGTCCTTAAGAATGTTTCTGTGTGCACATTTACAGGAAGAATATTGCAAGTCAGCACAATCCGATACATTAGTTGGTAAGACGACGGACGAACACTTCCGCAACGATTTGTTTCCTATCCCGTTCGCTCATCCGTTCAAAGTTAAGTTCTTTTCGGGCAAACATCTAGAAGAATTTGAGGTCATCAGTGTCATTTCCGAGTTCATTGAAAATATATCCATGTATTTATGGGATCATTCGAGCAGAAAATAAAACTTAATATGTGCATGGTGGCACTGTGCGTCTAGAACTTACCATGCCATCTATCTTCCGTTTTACTTTACGGATGATACCAAATGACCCATTCCCGATAATGTCGAGTGGTTCATACAATTCCAGAAACTGAGTCATGATGGTTCGTGGGTGTCGCGATTCCGTGTAGGATGAACGCTCTTGGCGTAAACGTAATTCCAATGAAGATGCGAGCACGCAAGGAGTGAGGGAGTTACGATGGTGGGAGAAGTAGTTGGTGGCCTTCAAGTCGCAAATTTGTTCCCCTAGTTCAGAATTCAAACGCGACTCTTAACTTCCAACTGGTCACGTGCTACTTGCTGCAAGTCAGATGACCGCGGCGAGCTCGATTCCAAACTGACTCTTGATTTATTTTTCTGCGCGCCCCCAGTGGACCCGGGCCTGTCGGGAATGCATTGTGCGGATAATAACAAAGAGCCATCTGGACTACTACTACGGCGGAAGCGTTTCCTCAGTCACGATCCCGCCTGAGCTAGTGTTGGGCAGATTGGAAGATACTAGTGCGTCGCCTTCTTGGTAGAATGGTACGATGCGTGGCTACCTCCTTCTAGGTATCTTGTGTTCTTTCCGTGGTACCAAGTGTGCGTCGTGGTTACCCGAAGAGACGCTGGTATCACAGACTCATAATGGAATATTACCTAAACGAGTTGGACTAGCTAGCCTCCAGATTGGCACGCGTACATCGTTCATTTCTGTCATCGCGGTCATCAGCACTTTCATCCCGTATCATACTGGGTCCTCCCCTCATGAAGGCCGGCACTATCACCCTTTCGGATGGACATAAGGTAAGTGCACTACCTTCGATTGAGAAAGTGGATTCTTGACACGTAAGATCATCGAGCTCCCAACGATGGCCTTCGGCACAGGTTCGACGATGAAATTCACTGACGTGTCCGAGTACGTCCAGCAAGCAATCGACTGTGGGTTCCGTCACATAGACACTGCAATCTGTGCGATCCTGTTAGCTTGCATGTTCGTCTCCTGATCGCTGCTTCATATGTAGATTACCAAACTGAGAAATACGTTGGAGCCGCTATTAGAGAAAGCGGTCTGCCTCGCTCCAGTTGGTACATCACCACTAAATACGACGGTGCCGATGTCGTTCGGAAGCGTGCACAAGAGAGTTTGGAACACGTGAGATCTCTCTTATTCTGATTGTGGTAAACTTACCGTCGCCTTAGTTGGGCCTCACTTATGTGGACCTATACCTCGTACATGTGCCGAGGGTCATGGGTGACTTTGAGACTAATTGGAGGGAATTCGAAGCACTGAAAAAAGACGGTCTAGTGAAGTGAGGCGACCCTTTCTGGATCCCCGTCACTCATTTTCTGAAGTTGATCAGGAGTATTGGAGTTAGCAATTTCACGATAAAGGACTTACAAATACTTTTGAGCACTGCTAAAGAGAAGCCTGTTGTCAACCAGGTTTAATTATCTCGTTTTTTATCAATAAATGTTGACGCTGTTTCACAGATCGAACTTCACCCCTATAACTATTCCACAATGAAGGAACTTCTTACATATTGTGCGCACCACAGGATCGTTGTACAAGCATATGGGTGTCTCAAGTAAAGAGCAAATCGCTTCCTTTGATCAATTTTCTGTTAACCAATGATATGATCAGCCCCCTTACCAAGCACCCTGGTGGTCCTGTAAATGTAGTTGTTGATGCAGTGGCGAGGCGCCTTGGTGCTACTGCGAATCAAGTGCTCTTTGCGTGGGCTAAGAGCAAAGGTGCAGCCGTTGTCACGTAAGCTTTCTTTCCAATATCTCGTGTCCACCGACGAATTTCATATCCTAGAACGAGTCGCCGTAAGGAACATTTACGCGAATATCTTGCAGTTGAGGATCTCTGTCCGTTTGTTATTTTCGACATACTACAAAGCGAGTTTTGACATTTCCGTCACAGGTCCTTTAACGCTTGAAGAAATTGTTTCTATTGATGAGGCGGGCAGGAAAGGACCTCGAGAATAAGGAATTCGTGCTAGTTGGTAGACCATAAGCAACTGAATGGGAATGTATTTATATTGACTCACTACGCGATGA
>Ga0307518_10001151_pt1 | contig 19857 bp, 10 predicted proteins | sample 25_EM_MG_FD_203889 | JGI IMG/M metagenome (GOLD analysis project Ga0307518, IMG submission 203889) | Populus trichocarpa ectomycorrhiza microbial communities from riparian zone in the Pacific Northwest, United States - 25_EM | ecosystem: Host-associated > Plants > Roots > Unclassified | place...
TTTAATTTTATGTGAATTTTTTTTTTTACAACCTTCGTCCGTTTGCTCTCCTGTTGAAGCAGAATGAAAAGCGAGGAGCTACTAGATTCAATGGTAGACCCATCGTATTTGCTCGAGAGAAACAATGAGGCCCTTCTTGGCTATCCCCAGGCATTTCATTTCATTTCACTTCACGTCAGTACCCTAAAAACCCTTTAATAAGTTTATTTATCATCAATAATTCAGTACTGTCAGAAAACTAGCAAATGCTTAAGTTGTACCTTTGCTTAACAATCAGAATCTATGCCCGAAGGTTGATGAGGGTACAGTGCATGTGATGTGTCTTCCCACCATGATGATCCTGACAGAACAAGGCCTTACACTTTTCGACTGTCTTTAATAATTTGATCGTTGTTAATCTTTGATGTCTTTATTTACAATTTTTCAACAACGAGATAGTGTGTAGATGGTCCTGCCACGTTGTAATTTGATAGATGGTCCTGTCACGTTGTAATTTGATAAGGTTTGAGTTTTGGTTAATAACCAGTGCCTTTTTTCTTCTTTTTTTCTTTCTTATGGTGAACTATTTGCTAAAGCAGCATCAAGGAATATAATTAGTACGCATCAATCATCATTGTCTCAGAACATTGATCACACTAAGTGTGCCCTGTATGGAAATTCCAATGATTTCATTTTGCTAATAGGGTTTGATAATCTGTTGTTCAAGCAAGGCAAAGTCAAGAAGAAAAGAAGGGGAAAGAAAGGTCTTACCCTCAGATTCCTGAACTGATAACCTGCTTATAAATCTTAAAACTAGACCCAAAGCTGGAATTCCAAGTTTAATTGGCTGAGGTATCCCTGTGGATAAAAAAGAAATTTGATTTTCATCACCGCCCTTATCATTTGTCATCCTCTCTCTCTCTCTCTCTCTTTTTTAATAAAAAAATAATAATTGTGACTTGCCGATGCAGGATAACTTCAACTCTACAGTCTACACAGCTTTAGGTGTATCCTAAGTCAAAATGATGGAATAATTTTGCTGTTTCTCTGCAGTAAACACGAGGTTTCTTTCCTTTCTTCCACATCTCTTACAGTTTCCAGTAGCATTGATGTAAAGTTAATGCCTTGGTGCAAATGCGTTCGGTGATTCTCTGTTTTTGATACTACTCCTTTCAATTCTATTTATATACTGAAACTGTATTTTCAAACTAGACCTCCTGTCTGTTCCATCTTGAAGAAAAGGAAAGGAGAAGCACATTAGAGATACATTGCTCAGAAGCCATATTTGATTCAACATGCCATCCAAAGAACACCATTTCTAAATTTGCCCACAAAAAAACATTTATGACATGATTGCACCAATAGTAAAAACAATAAATGGGTTTTTCTAGAATTGCCAGATTATCTAAATATTGAATGCATACATAAAACCCATTAATCCTTACAGCTGTAACTTGAACGCGAGACAAAAGTCCTTTGCGCATGGAAGTTAAAAGACTTGAAGACAGGAAGCCAGTTTACATGGAAAGACAATTTGTCTCAACAAGAAAGGCAGGTGTTCGGTACTGAAAATAGATAAGAATTATAAATGGGCTTATCTCAAATCCAGTGACAAAATCTTTAAAATGCTAAAGAACATTCTTTTTGGAGTTACAAAAAAATAAAATAAAAATAAATAAAAGCACTGAGTAAGCTTTGATGTCTATCTGCCACAATGACCAGCCAGTATTAACAAAAAAAGGTTAATTGCCACCCATAACTCTTTCTGCCACTTCCCACCCAGCTCACATACTCACTTCCATAAACAGCAAACACACTCACACTGCACAGATGGAAACAAAACATATCTTTTTTTGCCTTTTAAAGGGTGAGAGTGGAGATATAAACCCACGGTGAAAACAGCTCTTCTAAAAGAAATGGGACTTAGAGGTAGATGTTTGATAGAGAGAGAGAAGCATCTTCTTGACTTCTTACATGGTGAGTTGATGTCCATCTTTCAAAAGCTCAGTACTTTGTGCTTCGGTGTTGTTATTCTGATCTTCTCTTCATTTGTTAATGTTCCCTTTTCACTTGTTATGATAATTTTCGGTTTTTTTATTCGTATGCAATACCATGAAAAAGATAATGATTGAATCCAGTTTTCTTTCCTGTGGATTTTATGTACATTATATTTGGATTTCGGAACTGCCCCTTTTTTGAATTGTTCTGGTTTCTGGGTTTATGAGATCAACATACAAGATAGTAGTTATCCTATGAGTTGATTAGTGTCTGTTCACAAGTTTTTTGGTGCCATTCTATTCTTTTCTTTTAAAACTGTTTGAAGCATCATTTTGCAGTTTTTCCTGATTATGGATATTATAAAGTAGCAGTTTGGTATGCTAGTTCGTGCCTTGTTTGACTTTATTGCCTCATTGAAAGGTATATAAGGTTCAGAAATTGGATTGCTTTTCTGCTGGTTTACATCTCATGCCTTAGTGAGGGGAGGATTTTGAAACTTTAAGTACTTATTTTTTTAAGGTCAAGATGGTGCTCTTTCTTTTATATGCGGGTTTGTATTGCTGTAGATATTCAGCCTGATAGTTAGTTTTTACCTCTTCATAGCATCACCTGTTGCATAATTTCACAAGTACAGAGAATCCATGAAGTCAGTGAATTCATTAAAATTGGTTATTGATTATTCTTTGTTATGAAATTAAAATGATGAAAGAAGGCAAATATTTCATATTTAGAACGCCATGTTTGATAGACTCGTTTTCACTTTGAAGTATTCTCTATGCAATCAGGTTCCTGCTTAATGAGTTGCAGTCGAAGTTTGGTAGTCTGATTGCCTACCAGCTTATTCACTTCAGAAGATAATGGAATGTTGATATGTGGGAAGGAATCGGTGCTGTGATTCCCCAGGCGATGGAAAAAATAACATTGACAATTCAGCATCTTCAATTTATGTGATGATCCAGAGTTAGTGAATTCATGATGTCCGCCAACTCTAAAATGGCAGAGCAACTGAAACTGCATCAACGCTGGGAGTTTAGGAGGAAAGACAATGATTCCGATTCTTCTAGCAATGATTCAAAACCAAGTGGCGAGCCAGCTCTCAAAACATACAAACTGATCTCCAGCTTCATTTCAGTTGACAATGAGGAAACTAGCGAGGCTAGTAAACTGCACCAGAATGGGAACTGTGATCCTGGTATTTCGGACCAAATGAAATCTGGGAAAGCTGAAAATGGCCGGAGGAGGAGGAAGAGTAAAAGGGATGATTCAGCTCCTAATGAGATAAAGAAGGGCCCTCGTAAAGGAGTCCGCCGTAAGAAGAGTAAAACTATTACTGATGAGCAGGCTGTATTTTATGATCTTAAGAAATACATGAACTTCTTATTGGAGGATCTTAAAGTTTCAAGAGAGAATTTGTTGAAGTGGATGAGGGAAGAAATGCAGAAATTGGTGGCAGAGGAGACAGTTTCTGAGCTGGAAACAAGAGAACGCAGCTTCAGAGGAGAGAAAGTTCAATTGCAGAACCAAGCCAACTTTGAGGAGAATGCGGAAGTTCAGCACCGAAACATCTTCGAGAAGAACATACCGGCACAACATCAAAACAACATTCAGGGGTATGGCCAACTGCAGGCCCATAAAGAGTTTGAGGAGAATGTCCACAGGCAGAACCTAATCAATTTCGAGAACACTGAAGTGCATCATCAGGAGACCATTTTCCTGCAGAATCGAAATGCCTTCAAATCTTTCAAAGGGGCTCAAGACTGCAATGATGAATCTACAGAGAGGTTTGGTGAAACCAATAAATCAGCTGATTTTAGTAATTGCAGTCTATCATTGGACAGTCAAGCTGGTTATAGCCGAGCAAATGTACCCTCATCAAGAACTGAGAAGGACAGAGAAGAAAGAATGGCATTATCTGCCAAGTTGAATTCTAAACCTAGTTCTTCGGATCAGAACGTGCAAGTGCAGCAGCTAAATAGCATTGTGTTGGGCATAAGAGCTCAAAGCAACAATAAATCTTCAGAGAGGTCTGCAAAAGGCAGAAAGACTAGTGATTCTAATCGTCACCATCAAGTACCTGAACATCAATCTGATTGTGCCCAAGTGATTGGATCCTTGACATCAACTGAGAGGGACAAAGGAGAAAGACTGCCATTATCTGTCCAACCAATGTTTCCAGCTAACTCCAACCAGGTAGCTTCGTCAATGTACTTAACACTGCCTACTGTGTTAACAAAGCCTCATGTAGCAAACCATAGGTTTGATACATCTTCATTGAACTCTATTCAACCAAGACTTGCTGGGAATCAAATAGGCTTGAGTTCAGAAAGACCGAATCTGTTACTAGGTTCAAGCAGTCTTCATGGATACTTTCAGGACATGCAGCCAGAGGAAAGAAGTAGAAACTTTGCTCAAGTGAGTTCCAGAGACATCAGTTACTTCAACCAAAATAGCACGTCATCAATTTTTGGAAATGGACTCCCAGATCCATTTCTTCAGGCCGTAAATAGTAATTTTAATATTCCAACCCAAGTCAGCTTGGAAAATCTAGCTCGAGAAAGCAGCATGCCAAGCCTAAGCATGAGAGGAGGAGCCACGAGGCTTCCAGGGGGGAGCTACTCTTTCTCAGAACAGTTTACAGCGAGCAACTTTCTCAACCATTCTAGTTACAAAGTAGATGGTAGACTAATGGCATATCAAGATGGTTATCAATTCCAAAAATAGTTTTTCATTCGAGGCGAATAATGAGCAGGAACGAAAATTGTACTCAACTATGGGCCCCAAGATCCTAAACATCTCTTTATTGTTTTTGCCTAGCTTCAATGTTTAACAGTTGTAAGAGAGAGCAATTTTGATACTTTCAAAGACCCTTCACCTGGCAATATACTAGGAAAGTGGCGTTTGGAGTGTGTACACGTCTTGATAGATATTGTAATTTAACATTGGCACAAGTGAGATAAGGGATGCTCATTCAATTAACTTGGTATCTGCTTTTCCCATGATGGGTTATCTGAAGTTTCAATGCCTCCAGTGCACTCACTATGCAAGAAAATGAAAGATTTGAGATTGATTCCTTCACTTTTACCTCTCAAAAAAGGCTGCAGCGATGTCAGAAGTGATTTCTTCATAATCAACAGGAATATTTATCTCCTTTTCATTTGGATTTGATCGATTGGTGTCAATTTTGTTCAGCAATAAACTACAACTTTTTTTTATATTTTTTTTATGCTGCTGAATGTGAAGGGAATAAGTGCAGGATGGTGTCTGTTTCTTTTGAAGCTTGAAAATCTGCAAATTCTTTATTCTCCTCCACTAAGCAAAATCTACATTTATCTGACAAGATGGACCATATATTTTGATGTTCTGCCTTTACTTTGGTTCAGTAAGCAATAAGTTTATCGTCAATGTTGCTAATCACCTAAAGTCGCCAAATGAATCGGTTCAAGTTCGAAGATTCAAGATTAATTAGTGATTGCTATTTTTTTAGTTCATCCAGACGGTCGTAAACTTTAGACTATATATATATATATAATCAAATTTATATTGGACATCAGAAGAGTGAGAAAAGTCATATTCAATTTCAAACTGTTAATTCCGGTGGCCTCAGAAATTATTTTATGTGGTAATGAAAAATGCAAGGGAATTTAGTTATATTTCATGATTGATCAATAAGTGAAGATATTTGATAGACCATCGTGGTCAAGTGGTCGGTAAATTTCCCAATCTTTCACATCCTACCGGCCACCGCACCAAATATTCCCTTTCCTCTGCTGGGCCATCTTGCCTCTCAATTATTTTTTCAATATTTGGCGTGAGTAGCAGGAAGAGGTAGAATCATTTTTCAAAAAGTAAAATGGACTCTTGTGAATCCAAGAACTGACGTGATTTGCACGACCAGTTTCAAGAACTGGAACATTACGCGTGTCACTGTTATTTGTAAACAATGCATTTTTTTCGTCATTGGATTAATTTCTACCGTTTCCTGGGTTTTTATCTTGAGGGCTGAGGTTGTAGCCAGAGAGGATCATTGTCAATGGCACATGCTTGGTCGAACAACTAACAGCACACAGTGTCTGATTTCAGCGTTCCATGTCGAAATCTTTTGTGACAAGGTTTAATCAGGAGTGAGATATTTTGCTGAATGCCCCCTTGTGTTCTTCTATATCTTAAAATAACCCCTCATTGGACCATCGTATACAAAATTTGATGACTACTTCTAATAATCACGAAAACTTTAGATTTGGATTAGGCTTTTCAACGATCTATGTGTTTGGGCTTGAAACTACAAAAACAAGTTCTTTATCGTAACATGGAACACTTCATTGTTTAAGATTGTAAATATAAAAGAAGTATTGTATAAAAAGAAAAAGAAAAGAAGAATAAAAAATGTAGGGGTGTATAATTGTTGAATGAACTGTTGTGAAGAAACTTGAATTTGAATTACTTAAATGTTTATTTAATGGCATGATGTATTTATAAATTTTTGTTATATCAATTTACCTCATAGAGAGTGGAGAATGATGTCACAAGTACTTTATGGTGAGTTGTCGGTTATTGTACTATTAATGAAGACGTTAGTATTCATCATTGGTTATGGTGCCTTGTTATACAATTGGTGGAATGATTGGTGATTAACCATGCTTTTTAAGACAACATATGGACATGGAATAACTATTATAAAGAAATAATGTGCATATACTCTACATAGAAAACTTGGTGTGCGCTACTGGGTGGTGTGCAACATTGTTCTACATCTTGGAACTAGAAAATACATTGAAGTGCATGTGTGACAAGGGTTTTGAATCAAGGCCTAAAAGCATTGCATAAAGCTCATTTGTGGCTTGGTGAAGATGAGGTAAGGGGGAGGCCACTTAGGCTTGGCCTAAATGGCTAGAAAAGGTATGAATGACTAAGATTACTTTTTTTGCACAACCATTTGCCCCTTAAGTCTTCTAATCATTCATGTTTGAAAGAGTTAATCATTACAAGTAAGAGGAAAAGAAAACACTTATTATCTTATACATGTCAAGTTGCTTGTCGTGGTTTTTATTAATGGGACTAGAAGAGAGATTTGAGTTTAATTAATTTGCTTTTTTCTCTTAGAAAAAAGAACATTATTACTTAGAAAGTGGAGAATGCTTTGCGATAATAAAAGCAATGTTAAAGCATTATGTAAGGAGACATTATATGAAAATATGAAGACTTTCATTGGAGATATGGAGATCTCATCGTGAATATTTTATTGGAGACATGAAAATTTCAATAGAGACATAAAGATCTCATTGTAGAGATTTTATTAGAGACATAGAGACTCATTTGGAGACATGGAGAATTCATTTAGAGAAATGGAGATTTTATTGGAGACGTGACAAAACATTCCTACTTTTAATGGAAAAAAACAAGGGTGTTCATGTTTGTTCACGCTTGATTATTTTATTCAAATATGGTTTTCCATCGCCTGTTTCACATTAAGGAGATTTCAACCAGGGAAAATATACAATTGTTCTCATAAAGATTAGTTTAGACCTCACAACTTAGGACTTCATTCTCAATGAGTTCGAGTAGACTTAAGTATTTTCTTATTAGACCTTTTGAAGATATGCTTCAGTGCTCTTATATTTTCGTTGTGTGATGGCAAAGAGTTCAATGATGCTTTTTTTTAGCTAGTATGCTTGTATTGAAATGGGAGGTGAGTTTGGTGCTAAGATCATAAAAGTTAAAGATGATCCATGCTTTAAGTTATGGTACAGCACCTGAGTAGATCAATAGAATATTATTAGGAGGACTTTGCATACAATATCATTGTCTTGTGTTACAATGCTTCATACATTTTATATATGCTCTCTTGTGTCTGTAAGTTCATCATAATTGTCTAAGTTCGTCTTAGTGGTGATACAATCTTTAATTTTCTATTATTGACGAGGTTGTAATCTTCAAACACCAATTGTTGCTTGTCATATATACAAACCTTGTCCTTTTCTTAATCGTTTACCTTACTGGAAATGAGAGAAAATTGATAAGATTCAATATAAAGGGAGAGGGACATGAGTGAAAGGGATATATGTAAGAAGAGTTTGGGTTATCTTTTTCTTATTATTTCAATTAACAAGGAGAAAAAAAAGAAAGAAAGATGGATCAACATAGATTATAAGAGATGCAGAAAGAGGGATAGAGAAGAAGAGGTGGTTGTTGTGAATTGAAGAATAAAGAATTGACTTGAGGTGAGTTTCATAGGTTTCAAGAACTTTCATTTGAGATGGCATGTTAGAGAATAATATAAAATCATTTGTGAGACCTCACTCGACATCTTAAGTTTTTGGATTAAACTAGTTCTTTAGCATAACAGATTGAGCTTAAATAATGTTTTTGTGCTAATGCAGGCTTTTATCTATGTTTATACACGTACACAAACTTAGAGGGTTAAGTCAATGAGTAGATAATGAATGCCTAAGAAATTTAGGTCATAGGAGATAAAAAAAAGCAATTGATGATTTGAAGATGGAAAAGAAAGTTGTTGATGGTTCAACATCAAAAGCAATGCAATTTTTAGTTGAAATTGGATAAAGTTTGTATCCAAACTTTGTTAAATTAGTTGAGAATATGATTCTAAAATGCTAGATTTTTATTACTAGTTTATAAATACTAAATGAAAATCTTTTGGTTAAAAGTGGGAAAAGACTCAAAACTGAATTTTCTTAAATTAAAATGGTTTATAGCCATAATTAGGCATCTATTATAATTCAAGAAAGCTTTGAGTTGGTTTCTTCTATAATAAAGACTTGATTATGATGATCCAAATTAGCTATTTTATTTATCAAATTTTATTTTTAAAAAGACTGAATTCTTATTTGAAAATACTAATTCTATATGGCTAATCTAGGAATCCTAGAATTATTAATTAAACTTTTGGTTGATTACCTAGTATTAAATGCATTGGTTACAATTATGACTCTTTTAGCTTTGTTAACTTTGACAATATATAATGAATGCATTTGTTTTGTAAAAGGTATTTGATAGTATGGTAGCGATTGTTTTTCAAAGTATTTTTCGTTTAAAAATGTAAAAAATTATATTTTTTAAAAATTATTTTTTACATCAACACATCAAAATAATCTGAAAACACAAAAAAAATTAATTTGAAGTAAAGAAAAAAAAATTAATTTTTTTCAAAAACGCTTTTTAAACACAAAAACAAAAAGGGTTTAAAAGTTTTAAGATACTTAATGAAAATGTGATTTAAATCCTTTGACTTATATAATTATTTCCATAAGCAAGTTTTTATATTCTTTATAATTAAGAATATTCAAGTTTCCATTGGCACGCATAAGAGATCGATAACTTGATAACTTTGATGTCTCCGATTATTTATCATATATCATTTGATCTAATCAGTAGTTGTGTGAATTTATTATCTTGTATATTGGACTAAAAAAACAAGCTTGAAGTGTTTTAATGATCAGTTAGTGTGGAAAAAGGTTTATTTATCTAAATTTAATTGATATTAAACAAAGTTGTAGCCATATTTAGCATCAATGTTGTTTTAACTTTTAATATATTAAAGTTCCATGCTTACTGTCATTAATTGTGATTTGATGATGCAATTATCAAGCTTTTTAATATATTAAAGTTCCATGCTTACTGTCATTAATTGTGATTTGATGATGCAATTATCAAGCTTTCACTATAAAACATGTTGAAAACTAATATAATATCTACCCTTTTTCTTTCTTTACTTTGCCAATTTTTTTTTTTTTATTAAAGTGGATAACTAGATCAGCTTGCACGCGTACCTCGACTAATCTTACTGGTCCTGAAATTAACGATTATGTAAGCCTCCAATGACCATTATAGTAGCAACCACATGGCTCGAACTTAAAACTATAGGGGAAGGAAACCTCTTGGTTCCAAGCTCTTATCATTGGACTGCCAATTATTTATTTTTATAAGTGGATGGATCTAGATTTATATTAATTTATGACTATGATAAATCCGTCTTACTTAATATTCTTGATAAATTTATGTGGATATGTAATATGTTGAAGTTCATGTTTAAATTTATTAAACTTCTCATGCAAGCTCAAGTTTTTCAGCTTATATCTTACCCAATTCCATTCATACCATTTTTGTTCTTCAAAAGGATACTTCAAGTGTTTACTTTGCACATATATAGTGATCTTAAGTAATTTAATTATAAATTATTTATATGATTTTTTTTAAAAAAAACATGTTATAATTCAAAATTTTAAATAATTTTTTTATAAGACATATAGACCTCATTCAAATTGAACGGATGCCATTTAGCATATAATAAATTAAAATATCAGCAACTTAAAAACTAATTATTTTTCTCTCACCTAATTTATGTCATTGAATTCAAAATTAACTATAAGATTAGAAAAATATCAATAATATCCCTTTAAAGCATATAATGATCCTAATATTTTTTTTATCACATGCTTTTGAAGTTTTTCTATATAATAATAAAACAAATTTTCAGTTAGATGGTTTTAATATATTCATGAAATTCTCTTATTTTTATTTTTTAAAAAGATTTAAATCAAAAATGAAAAAGAAAGAAGAAAAACACATTTATTACTTAAATATGTGAAAGGCATTTTAAATTTGAATCACTAAATATATAAATAATTTTCAATCGGTTAATCATTATTTATTTTAATCATTTTTTAATGATTAAGGAATATGTAATAATAGTTTTTTTAAAGTATTTTTTATTAAAAATATATCATAATAATATTTTTAAAAATAATATTTTTAATATCAACATATTAAAAATATAAAAATAAATTTTAAATAAAAATAAATAATTTTTTTATAAAATACTATTCAAACCGCGTTAGCAACTAGCTCATGACGTTAATCATTATTGTGTTTTTTTTTTTTTTTCTTAAATAATGACTGTTGAATGTTGATCATAATTTTGTCAATGTCCAGTGACAATACCTCACCGGTCACCGCTACTCTTATTTTATTAAAAAAAATTCTTACGTAAACAGAACAGAACAAAACAAGACAAAAGCTTCTGTTTCTCGCCCCCTCCCTCACTCTCTTGCTCCAAAGTTTTATTGATGTAGCAGAGAGAAGAGAAGACAACACCAAGAAAGGTTTCTTAAAAACAATCCATGGATTTGCAAAAACTGTGCCTTGTAATCACTGTCACAGCTGTGATTTCACTGGTGTGTTACCCATCTTCAGTTACCGCAGGAGATATAGTTCATGATGATAATTTAGCCCCAAAAAAGCCAGGCTGCGAAAATGACTTCGTTTTGGTAACTTCTAAGTGCTGGTTTTTTTTACATCGACCCAGTTTTTGTTTTGATGGTTTCTCAACTGGATTTTGAGTATTTTCTCTGATGGTTTCTTGGTTTTTTGTATTTTGTGTGTGTATTTTATGGTCTTGTTGTAGCTTCAAATTGTATGAATGGTTGTTTTAAGAGTTTTTCAACTTGATTGTATGTTTTAATGCCCCTTTTTTCTTGTATCTGTTTTACAATTTTGTGCGATTTGGAGCTAGTAATGTGATCCATCAAAAGTTGGAGTTTCTAAATCTGTGATCTTGTTTAGGTTTTGGTTCTGTGTATTTGGATTTGGTGCTGATTTGCCTTGTTGGGTTGAATTAGGTTTCCATGTTTTAGAAACTTTAAAGGTTATAGGAGGTAGTTTTGAAGATGGTTTCTTTACTTCTTATGACCATAATTTAGTGCGGGTCCATTTCTATCCTTTTGGTTCTCTTTTGGGTTTCTTAGGTTAATATCAAATATGCATAACTGCATAAATTATGCGCTTTGATTGGGAAAGACATTTAATGTTGTCAGTGCCACGCTTGCTTTGATTTAGTGCATACCTTTGAAGCCTACCACTTATTATCTGGTTTTATAGGAAAGTTACATTCACCAGATTTTATGGGCCTGTCTACTTTCTTGCTTGGAAATTGTACTTTAGTCTGCTCTGGACTCAGATTGTGTTCATAATATTTACCTGCTAACTTTGTGGATGGTTTTTGTAGGTAAAAGTTCAAACTTGGGTCGATGGAGTTGAGGATGCTGAATTTGTTGGTGTGGGTGCTAGATTTGGCACTACCATTGTGTCAAAAGAGAAAAATGCAAACCAAATTCGCCTTACACTTTCAGACCCTCTAGATTGTTGTAGTGCACCTAAGCATAAGGTTTTTCCTTCAGGACACTATTTATGCTCTAGATATTTGCACATAGCTGTGTACTTCAGTTATATGTTGTGGACATTTACTGAAGTTGATGTTCTTCAATTTGTTAGCTTGATGGAGATGTCATCATGGTTCACCGAGGTCATTGCAAGTTCACTACCAAAGCAAATAATGCTGAGGCTGCTGGTGCTTCAGCCTTGCTCATTATAAATAACCAAAAAGGTAACCAGCATATCTGCTGCTACATTTGATGCGTTTAGTAATCAGTAGAGATCTCAATGTGAGATCTTAGTAAGCAACGATAATGGTCTTGCTGTGCTACCTCGCATTAAACTCGTCAACTCAATTAAAATTAAACCTAACTAATTCTTGATGCTAACTGGCTTGGGCTGGGCATATGAATCTTTTTCCATTATTCTGCCCATTCCCTTCTCCATCTGCACCTTTTCATTTTAGCCACACCTGTTTTACAAATATTTTATTTTGTTAATGCCCAATGTCCTATAAATCTGCCATTTTTAAGAGGTATGTTAGGATTGCATGTAGAAATTCTTGAACTCCTTCCTTGAACTCACCATTGAAATTCTTCCTTGAAATCTTTCTTTAACCACATCATTCTTTTAATCTTTGTGGACATGGATGAATAACAGATCTTGAATTTATCTTCATCTTGCTTACACAAATGCTAACTTGGGCGAACAACCTATATAATGTACTTTACTCTCAATTTCTACCACTATGTCTTATCTTGCATGGAACTTGTTTCCCTTTTCTGCAGAACTTTACAAGATGGTCTGTGAGCCAGATGAAACTGATCTGGATATACACATACCTGCTGTTATGCTTCCACAAGATGCAGGTTCAAGCTTGGAAAAAATGCTGCTAACTAATTCATCTGGTAAGCTCTTCCATATTCCACATGTTGTGAGATAACATGCAAATCTATTTGATAACTTGACCTTGCCTGCATTTGGATTTTACATTTTTCTGAAGATGATTGTCCATTTGTTTAGGCGATGACAACTTGCTGCTTTGATGTACTGCATACATTTATCGGGTAGTTTCCTTCTTGTGGGAGAGTTGTTTAAAAATATTTCCCTGTTTGCAGTGTCTGTGCAGCTTTACTCTCCAAGGCGACCATTAGTTGATATTGCTGAAGTCTTTTTGTGGTTGATGGCAGTCGGTACCATCTTGTGCGCCTCTTATTGGTCTGCATGGAGTGCCAGAGAAGCAGCTATTGAACAAGACAAGCTATTGAAGGTGATCTTTTGACAATATTTGCAAAATAGCATCAACTTAGTGCTTTCTTTCCGGAAGTGGTATTCTTATCATTACAACTTTTATATACACTCTGATTCATGACCGTCATCTTCATGTAGGATGCTGTGGATGAAATTCCAAATGAAAAGGCTGTGGGTTTTAGTACTGTTGTAGACATTAATACAACGTCAGCTGTTCTGTTTGTTGTCATTGCTTCATGCTTCTTGGTCATACTTTACAAACTCATGTCATATTGGTTCATAGAGCTTTTGGTGGTCCTCTTCTGCATAGGTGGTGTGGAGGTATGACTTTTCCTGTTTCACAATGAAATCATGATGGAATGTGGTGCCGGAAGCAAATACTTAAGCATTTATGCACATGTTACAAGTAGTGATTGTTATGCAAACTGCGATCAAACTATTTGACACATGAACATCCTGATTGTTATGTTTTCCATCATTTCCCCTTTCTGTTTGCTTGGATCAATTTTAACTATGTAGTTTTATGCATCTGCAGGGATTGCAAACTTGCCTGGTCGCTTTGTTGTCAAGGTATATTAATCAATCTCTTATTGATATGTGACTTAACTTTACTGAGATTTTTGCTTTTAACTCCTTGCTAGCCACATTCCATGTTTGAGCTGTTCATAATGATTCTTTTATCTTTGATTTGGGGAACTTTGGTTAAAGTTCCCATTCGTCAGTAAGTTGCCATGAAAGTAGTATGTTAGTGAAAATTGCACGCTCCTCCTAAGGAAAGTTCATTAACTCATCTTGTGATTCCAATTCAGTGCAACAAGTGTTAATGTATCAAATGCAGCTATTATGTATTTGAAGGTTCTGCCTGGGAGTTTTTATGAAGCTGGTTACCCATGGATGCTTGTTGTTGGATCACTTGAGTATTTTCTGCCAGTTCAGTGGTCAAGAACTAAAGTTACAATAATTGTACAGGTGGTTCAAGCATGCTGGAGAATCATACATTAAGGTGCCATTCTTTGGACCTCTCTCATACCTAACTTTGGCTGTTGCTCCATTCTGCATAGCATTTGCAGTTGTTTGGGCTGTGTATCGCACTGTTTCCTTTGCCTGGATAGGTCAAGATATACTCGTAAGGATACCTTCTCTTCTTTTTTTCCTTATTGGTTGATGTTTCTGCAACTTTTAATTTCCATTTATCAAGATGATAGAACATCATCTCTCTGATTTCTGTTTTGGTTGTTCCATCTGCTATATTTTTCATTCCAACACTAATGATTATTGACTCCAAAATGAAATGAATATTACGAAGCATACATTATAGCCTTTTGCCATCTCTCTTATATATATATATATATCTTTTTTTGGGAAGTTGTTAGACAAGACTGATGGGGCAATTTAGCTAATAATCCTTCTCATTTATTTGTTCTTAAATCAGGGAATTGCACTGATAATCACCGTTCTGCAAATTGTCCATGTGCCTAATCTCAAGGTAATGTTCTTAAATAGACGGGCAAATATGTAGAAGTTATTGCAATGGTTATGGCCCCACCAAGGTGGATGTGAGGAAGAATTGTTCCTTGTGATTGCAAGTTCAAAATTTTTGCCATCGCACCAAGTAACGGGCCTGCATAGACTGCTCCTTAGATTCTTTCTTTAATCCGACTCATCAGTTTTTTCCTTTCTTAATTGCTCTTGGACCTAGTATGTGTCCAGTGGATTTCCTTTCTAAATAGGCAATCATTGGCTGTTTTTTAAGTCAAAGAGCTCTAGCAATGACCCTTTTTTTCTTTGTTCCAGTGTTGCTCTGCACATGCTCACATGATTTCTTCTGTCAAGTCACAAAATTTATTTTGGTTGCATTTGTGATAGTATCATTCAAATTTCCTTTAATTCCATACAAAGATGCAATCCTTTTATTTGATCAACTGTGCTCGTGGTCTAGTTTTACCAGGTTTAGTATCACTTGGCATCAATTTAGATAGAGCAGATTTGAGGACTATGGATATTTCTGGTAACTCAGTGGTTTTTCTTCTGAAATGAATTACATATGTTTTGTAAATCAGGTGGGTACAGTTCTTCTCAGTTGTGCGTTCTTGTATGACATCTTTTGGGTGTTTGTTTCTAAGAAGGTGTTCCATGAAAGCGTCATGATTGTGGTAAGTAATCCTGCTAATTTTACCATTTATCATGCATAACTTTTGGTTTTGACTTTTGAATATCAATGCATTCGCTTTCTGAAGCATAACTCGGTTGATTGTATGTTTTTCCTTAGGTGGCTCGTGGTGATAGAAGTGGAGAGGATGGAATACCGATGCTGTTAAAGATCCCACGCTTGTTTGATCCTTGGGGTGGTTACAGCATCATAGGATTTGGTGACATCCTTTTACCTGGATTGCTGATAGCATTTTCCCTCAGGTTTACACTTCACTCAGTGATCCTCTGGCATGTATTTGCAGGAAGTATATTCTTAACCTGCTTCTATTCTTGTAAACTCAATATTTGCTAGCATTCTCTGGTGTTCCTTCCTCATTTTTTCCCCCAGGTTAAGTTAATTTTTTATATTTATGTGATTATGAAATTCTTTTTCCAATTTGGATCACAGAATTGGCGACTGTACTTTCTTCTTGCAATATTTTTCTCCTTCCATTCTATTTCAAAGCTATGATGCTCACTTTAGCTCTAGCTCTCTAAGTTGTTATAAGAACATTTGCAACAGTAGTTCTAGCTCTCTAAGTTATAAGAATCTGTCATGTAAGGAAATAAAGTAAAGAAAATTGTACTCTTGGCATTTTTAGAGGAGTGGAAAAACAATGACGCATGCCGCTCCACCTTTGGTCTTGAGCTTGTTTTTCAGTCAGCAAGTTCTGATCACGTGGACTTCAACAAGATTTCTATGCTAAAAAAAATTGATCGCTCTTGCAGGTATGATTGGTTAGCAACTAAGAGTCTTCGAGCTGGGTACTTCCCATGGGCAATGCTTGCTTATGGACTAGGTATGGAATAATAAAAGCCATTCCCTTTCTCTGTTGGAACACTGTACTGTGTTTCCAAAATGAAAAGATAAAGAGGACTGTTGTGCTGTTCTTGTGCTTCGGGATTTTTAAATTGCAATAATAATATTTTTACCGATTCCCCCTTTTAATCATTAAACGTGGCAGGTCTTCTCGTTACTTATGTGGCACTGAACTTGATGGATGGCCATGGGCAACCAGCACTGCTCTATATTGTCCCATTCACCCTTGGTAATTCTTTTTCACACAAGAAGAAAGGAAAACAACCTGAAAATGCAAGTTGGTTTAACATTTACTTCACCTTATGAAAAAATTCACACATTGATGCAGGAACTTTTCTGGCACTGGGGAAGAAAAGAGGGGATCTCAGAGTCTTATGGACCCAAGGAGAACCAGAAACACCATGTTCCCATGTCCGTCTCCAACATAGTGAAGAATTGGACTAGGAAAAATAAGACTCCTTGTGTAATTATATTTGTAGTATTTTGTAGTTTATTGCTCATCCACGGGGAAGCTGGTGGTGAGAAAGCAGCCAGACAAGAATAACATAAATTGGAAATATTGTATCAAATCTTCAGGCCCTTCAGATCAACCTTGGGCTGACTATAAGTTAACATAACGAGAGTGCATTATTGTTCCAAGAAAACTCTCTTCTGTTTTCTGGCAAGTACCACAGAGACATCAGGGCGCTGCACGCTCATGGGAAAAGGTGAGGGCTAGGTGAAACTTCATGGGAAAGCTTGTTGGTTTAAACATTGTTTCTCCTGGATGCTATTTATTGGTTGAAATTTACTGCTTTGAGAGGAATGGTTTGAACAAGGACCTTGAGCTGATGTTGTCTGGCCACTGGGAGACCAGGCTCCCTCTATGCGACGGCCGGATGCCATGGAATCACACGGACAAAACCGTTTCACTTGTGCATGGCAACGATCCAAATCATTTCTAGTGTTTTAAAATTCTCCAGGGTATTTGTGATAGTTTCTGTAGGAAGAATTAGATGGTTAACACCTTGAGATTTTCATTTTAGATTTGACCTTTGATGGGCAGGAGTTTTAAGAGACGGGAAGGGAAAAGCCTGTTAGACCTCCTATTAAATAAATAAATAAAAAAAGACAGAAAATGTCTAATATAAGGTGTTATTGTGCTAAGAAGTCTTTAATTGCAGGTGAATATTGGAAGATTTTTGTGCGTGTGGGCAGCTTCACAATAAGCCTTCGATTAAAAAAGAAGAAGAAGAAAAAAGACAATTGAACCTTGTAAATTCAATTTTATAAGAAACAGTTTGATATATATATATATATATATATATATGATGGTGTTATTACAATAAATTTTATAAGTTAAAAGGTAGTAGGCGATTCGTATTGCAAGTTAAGGCATCGGTATTTTGTCTTTATTGAAGGCAAAAATCTAATATAAAGACAGTTTATGACTTGTCCTTTCCATAATATAACAGTTCAATTGTTTATGTTTTAGCTTTACTTCATCTTTGCACAAGTAAAAAGGCACAAAAATCCAACTTTGATAATTTTTAAGGTTAAATCTTTAATTTTTTTATTTTAAATTTTGATTTTTAGTTTTTTTATCAAATTTTAATTTATCTTTAATTTTATTTTGGAATTATAATCTTGGTATTTTTATTTTTTCAAATTTGATCTTCATCTTTATTTTTTTTTGGATTCTTTTGTTAATTGGATTTTTTTTAAAAAAAAATTACTCTTGAATTCTAATATTTAAAGTTAGGCCCTAAATGTTTTAATTTTAAATTTTGATTCTTAACCCTTTTATTAAATTTTAATTTTATTTTTAATTTCATCATTGGATCCATAATCTTGATTTTTTATTTTTTTTATTTGGTTTTTATTTTTTTTATTTTGGATTGTTTTGTTAAATTGATTTTTTTTTACTTTGCCATTTAATTCAAAATTTTAGGCTTCCCTCTCAATTTTCAAGAGTCGGACAAGTACCAAGTCACGTGTCATACGAGTTGACATGAGTTAACTTCAAGTCAAATAATTTTTTTTTATTTTATAAGAAAAAAAGTAAAAGTAACATCCTTTTTTTCAAAAAAATAATAACAATCAACAAGTTTTAACTAAGTTTGTCACAGGTCAACCCGTGTTTTTTATCATTTCACATCAAGTCAATTCTTCTTAGATTTATTTTGAAACTCGACCGGCTCTAAGTCTCAGGTCATAGGTTAACTCACTATTTTATTTTCTATTGAGTTATCTTATTCATATATTAATCTTACTCACGAATTTGATCATCACCTCACTCGAATTTACTAGATCTTTATTTATTTAGATTTTTTTGTTTATTAATTTCATTTTTATATGTTTGGATTTTTAAAGATTGACAATCGTAAATTTGTTTTATAATGTCAAGTCGTAAATATTTTTGAAATCTTTAAAATACATTGAAAATACTTGAGCATCTCATTTTTACACTAAAGAAAATGCAGCCCACCCAGCAGCGACACCTATAAAGTAGAAATAATATATCAACACATCGATATCATTCTTTTAAGCATATCAGTATGCCATTGTACAATAGGAGTGTTAATTAAGACATCATTGAACCTTTTATACAATAGGAATATCTGTCCACTAACATATTTTTCTGAGAGAAATGAATTTATTTTTCCTTTTAAAAAGATTCTCTAGCCAATAACTTTATTTCATATATAGTGATCTTTTCAGGTGCTCTAGTTATTGACAATACATAAGATTTGATTCTTCATTTTAAAAAAAAAACTTTTTTCAAAACAAATATGAGGTATTAATTAATGTTATTTTTAATATTAGATGATATATATATATATATATAGAGAGAGTCCTTAATTGGATCATCACATGCATGCTTTGTATTGATTTTTTTCAGGAATCAACACTTTACATTCTCTGTACAAATTATTTGAATCTTCTTGATATTGTTAGAAATACATTAAGTTGTACTTCGCCAACTTAACTTCTAGAATCTTTAAAACTGTTTGATGTTTTTTCAACAATTTCCTTGGACTTCCCGGCCCGACATTGTTAGATGGTGCTGCCGATATATAGTTTTTATTATTATTCTTAATTCTTCATAAAACTGTTAGATAGAGATCCCGACAGTTTTTCTTGGATCTATTTAAAATTATTGGTGTTATTACAGTAGATTATAATATATTTAGAGAACTAAAACATTAGCTGACGACGTAGTACAAGCTAAAGCACAAGTATCTCGCCTTTTTTATAAAGGAAATCCATGCTCTCTGTGATAGGCAAAGGGCCAATATATAATCGGCACAGTAAACACTAACACTCTGTGAACTTTCTTCTCCATGACTGTTCATTATTCGACTCTACTTTATCTCTGAACAGGTGACATAGCCCAAACTCCACCACTAGATCAACACCCTCTTCGACCAGTCAAATTCCAAAAGGTTAATTATTATATGAATTAACATTAT